>Ga0068839_101868_pt1 | contig 8656 bp, 7 predicted proteins | sample Hof3ISUMetaT_12_FD_68485 | JGI IMG/M metagenome (GOLD analysis project Ga0068839, IMG submission 68485) | Enriched soil aggregate microbial communities from Iowa State university to study microbial drivers of carbon cycling -... | ecosystem: Environmental > Terrestrial > Soil > Agricultural land... | reverse complement strand
GCCCAACGCTTTCACATTCCTTGTATTGCTCTGGCCTTGCTCGATGAGCAGGAGCAGGGTTGGCAGATTCACCAGCATTATGCGAGCTTCGACGGGCCCAGCCTGTGGCACAACGGTCAGCGCCTGGGCACCTGTCTTGACAGCTTGAGCGGCTCCACGCCGTATCATCTGAACCGGCTCGAACACCCCCGCCTGCAAACCACCTTCGGCAATGCCGAGGGTTTTGCCGTGCCGTACCACGATGCTCAAGGGGTGGTGGCCTGGTTGCTCTGTGGCTGTTATACGGTCCATCAACAGGCGCCGGACGTCAGCGAGCGCGACTGGCTGCAGTTCGCCGCCGCACTCGCCGGCCCCCTGCTGGAGCGCTTGCGCGAACATCGCCACCACCGGCAGCTTGAGCGCCTTGAGACATTACAGTCCTTGCTCGGCACCGGCTGGTGGGAAGTGTTCAGTGACAATGACGAGGTGCAATTGGCCCCGTCATTGACCCGCGCCCTGGATCTTGACCGGGAGCGCTTGTCATTGCACGACTGGCTTGTCCAGGTGCACCCCGCCGATCGCGAAGAGTTGCGCAGCCGCTTGCAAGACTTGCAGCACGATGGCACGCCATTGCTGTTGTGCGTGCGTCTACACCGCACCGACGGCGACACTCCAGCGGTCTGGTATCGCTTGCAAGGCCAGGCCATAGGCGTGGGCAGCCAACGGCGCCTGGTCGGCTTCATGCTCGACATCAGCGACATCAAGAACCAGGAGCAACTCGCCGCTGCCGCCCATGCGCGCCTGGACAACCTGATCGCCAGTTCGCCCGCGGTGATCTACGTGCAGCGTTATGTCGAAGGTGCGTTGCAACCCTCCTTCTACAGCGACAGCCTGCAACCATTACTTGGCTGGACGCTCGCCGATTGTGCCGGTGCGGCGTTGGTCGAGCGGGTTCACCCCGAGGACCGCGAGCGCTTTTTCGAGCGCAACCGAGTGCTGCTGCGTGAAGGGTCGGCGCGGGCGCGGTATCGGCTGCGTGACCGACGTGGCGACTACCACTGGTTGCTCGATGAAGCCAGGCTGTTGCGCGATGACCTGGGCTTACCGGTGGAGGCAGTCGGCTTGTGGCTGGACGTCACCGAAGCGACCCTGGCGGCCGAGCACGTCAAGCAGAGCGAGGAACGCTATCGAATGTTGGTGGAAGACTCACCCGCGATGATCTGCCGCTACCGTCCGGACCTGACGCTGACGTTCGGCAACCGGCCGCTGGCGGCGTATCTGGAATGTGCGCCCGAGGGCTTGCCCGGGGTGAACCTGGGCAGCTGGATGTCGGCGCAGCAGCGCGAATCCTTCCTCCAGCGCTTGAGCCAATTGAGCCCCGAATTCCCGGTGAGCACGGCCGAAATCAACCTGCAGTTGCCCGGCCGGGAACACGCCTGGTGGGTGTGGTCGGATCGCGGGGTGTTCGACGAGCAAGGCCACCTGCTGGAAGTCCAGGCCGTGGGCCGCGACAACACCGAAGTTCGACGCGCCCAGCAGCAACTCACCCAAAGCGCAAAAATGGCCACATTGGGCGAGATGGCCACGGGCCTGGCCCATGAAATCAACCAGCCGCTCAACGTGATGCGCATGGCGATCGTCAATGTGCTCAAGCGCCTGGGCAGGGGCGATGCGCAGATCGATTACCTGACCGACAAGCTCAACCGTATCGACGCCCAGGTCCAGCGCGCCGCGCGGGTGGTGGACCATATGCGCGTGTTCGGCCGTCGCTCGGACATCGAACAGCAGCCATTCAATCCGGCCCAGGCGATCGAGGGCACGCTGTCGCTATTGGCCGAGGGAATGCGGGGTAAAGGGGTGGATCTGCGGGTCAGCGAAATGGGCTTTTCGGTACAGGTACGCGGGTATGTCGATCAGTTGGAACAGGTACTGATCAACCTGATGGTCAACGCCCGGGACGCGCTGCTTGGCAAGCGCGAGAACGACCGCCAATACATGCCATGGATAGCGGTGTACGCCGACCGCAATGAACACGCCGTGCGCCTGTGGGTGGAAGACAACGGCGGCGGCATCGATCCGCGCCTGTTGGAACGGATCTTCGAACCTTTCTTCACCACCAAGCCGGTGGGCGTCGGCACCGGCCTGGGGTTGTCGGTGAGCTACGGCATCGTGCAGAACATGGGTGGAAAACTCAGCGTCAGCAACTCGGCCGAAGGGGCGCGGTTTTGCATCGAGCTGCCGATCGTGCCCGACGATCAGATCACCAGCGACGCTCGACCGGCGTGACAGCTGAGGTTGGCACCGACTTCGACCTTGTTCAGGTCGATGCCCAGGCTTGCCAGTAACGTGTTTATCAAGGTGTCCAGCAGCGGGCTGAGCACGCTGTTGATCGCATTGACCAGCGCGGCGGTGACGTCGTTCAGGATGCTTCCCAGGCCACTGACGATGCTACCCGAAGGTCCATACATGTTTACCCCGAGGTTGCTGACGGTGGTGCTCAGGCTGTTGACGATGTTGTGGGTGGTGAACGCGTAGAAGAATGGCGGCTGGTTGATTTCCGGAAGGTTGGCGGCGGCTGGCGCGGAATAAACGTGTGACATGTTGGGGTTTTGCGCCACCGAGGTGTTAACCAGGATGTCGATGCCGCCACCGATCCCGGGCCGATGGTTGTAACAGTGCGGCGGCAAGAACAGCAGCCGGTTGCAGGTCTGCACGCCGATGTCGATGACCTTTAGCGGCTTGACCACATTGGTCGGCGGGACCGTGGAAGAGCCGAACACATCCGCGGGGGTAATCTCGCCGATTTTCAATCCGATCAGCGTAGTGGTGGTGCTGGTCGTCAGGCTTTTGTTCGTCGCACTCACACAGCTGTAAGCCGTGACGTAACTCCAGGCACCGGCCGTTTCCAGCGCTACGTCTAGCCGTATCGGTGGGGGCAGCAGCTTGATTTCCGGCGTGTCACACGCCGCACCCAGAGCGCAGGTCACTGAATCGATAACGCCCACGAGGTCCAGGTGCAGCAGTGCTTCGAGGGTGCCGGTCAGCGGCGCGACCAGGTCCAGCACAGCATTGACCAGGGGCGTGATGGCGTCCAGCACCGGCAGGTTGATCGACAACAACGTCTTGACCTGGGCGGTTCGAACATAGATCCGGTCAGGTCCCAAGGGTGCCAGGGCTGCCTTTTTCGGATTGCCCACGGCCGACAGTTGCGGCGGCTGCATCACCTGCACCCGTGCGGTGATCTGCGCCAGGCCCGCGAGATTGATCGGCAGTGTCGCCACCAGGCCGTTTTGCTTGTTGGCCAACTGCACGATGCCTTCAATCAGGTCGAAGGCTTTGAGGTTCACTGCCAGGGCCGAGATGTCGCTGCCACTTTCGACGTGCATCAGGTCGCCCAGCACTACGCTGGTGGTACCGGCCGCCACCTTCAGCGCGTTTAGGCCGATGATCGTGGCACTCGCCCCCAAAGTACCATTGGGATCCAGGACATTGATCGCGCCCTGGATCAACTGGCTGACGTTGATGCTGTTGGTCAGCACCTGGTCATAGCCTGCGGCGGTCAGGCCTAGGTCGACTTTCAGGCGATTGAGGTAGGCGAGCAGGCTGACGTTGCTATTGACCAGGCCGTTCCAGCCAGCGGCATTGATCGTCACGTTGCCGCCTAGCAAGCCCCCGAACAGCAAGCTGGTAATGGCAGCCTTGCTGGTATCGAATACCAGGACCGAACTGCGAATGGTCAGTGCCGCCAGCGGCGGCGGTAGCGCGGCGACCGCCGTTGCCCTGAGGGTCAGGGTCGAGCCCGCAGAGGCACCGCCAAATAGTGCGCCGATGCCGCCAGCCAGACTTTGCGGCACGACATGACTGGCGATGACCTGGATAGCTTCACTTTTACCAGGGTCGATGACGAACACCCGAAGGTTGTTGGCATCCAGGGTCAGCGCGCCGCAGCTGACCGCCAGTGCACGTCCGTCGCCCGGCAGGACGAAACCGTTGCGCTGGGCGCTGGCGGTGGCATAGCTGGTGGCGCTGGCGCCTGGGGCACAATCGCCGCCCCGCGTGGCAGCTTCAAGCGCGGCCATGTCGGCGATACGTTGCAGGTTGCGTTTTTCCAGGTAGAGCCGGCCACTGTCGATCACCAGCAGCAGGAACGCCAGCGCCAGCGCCAACGTCACCGCCGCCATCAAGCCAATGGCCCCCCTTTGCCGGGCGGGGCCGCGAAACTGAATGCGGGGCGACATCGCGCACTCCTTTGCCGGCGCACGGCCGAACGTAGCCTCCGTGGGTGTAAGGCAGTGTAGACAAGGGATGGCACGACTGCTGGCAACTCGCCACCTTCCTGCAACAATATCAACCCTGTAGGAGCATGCTCGCGATGGACGTCAACGATAACGCGGGAAGCCTGGCACCCCGCGGCGTTCTCGGGTTCATCGCGAGCATGCTCGCTCCTACAAAGGATTCAGGCCGTACCCGCGAGTTTACAGGGGGTGTTAATTGGGTGTTTTTATCGGTGGGGTGGGTAGTTGGCCAGGATCCGTGTGACCGTTTCGTGGATGGCGTTGCTGCGGTCCGCAGGATTGGGTGTGCGGCTGAGCATCTGCTCGTCACTGCCGCGCCAGACCAGCTTGCCGTCCTTGCCATCGAGCAGGTCGATCTGGATCGTCGCGACCTTGTAGGACACCAGGCGGGTTTCGTTGTACATCGGCGCGCCATAGTAACCGTACCAAGGGTAACCCCAACCACCGCCGTAGTTGGTCGTCACCTGTTGCTGGCGATCCTCGACAATCAGGTAGGCCTGCACATTCACATCCCCCCTGGCGCCTGCGCCCGCCTGGCGCAGGCCCCGCTGTTCGAGCTGATCGGCTACCGATTCGCGCACGCGCTGTTCGGTCAGGTCGCTCTTGATCCTGGGGTCATCGGGACGGTATTGCAGCGCAGGTTCTTTCCAGCTCCAGCTGCGATACGCGGCAAAATCGCGGCTGGCATCGAAGTCATGATTGACCTGGTTGGCGGCGCAGGCGCTGAGCAGTGCGGCCACTGCCAGTAAAGCGAGACGGCGGAACATGATGATTCTCCGGTAGAAGACATGAACCTGCGAAATGCTGGTTGACTACAGGACGCTAACTGGGAGGATACGCCGACATCGCCTTTTCCACAGCCTCCCGGATGGCATCGACCCGCTCGCTCTGGCTGCCGCGGTGACGGGTTTCGGCGCTGGCACTCCAGACCGGTTGACCGTCTTGCGCGTCGAACAGGTCGACGTGAACCACCACGACCTGTTCTTCGTACGTGCGCACCATCGGCATGCTGCCGTACATGCCATAACCCGGGCCATAACCATAGCGGTTGTAGCCGCCGTAACCGCCGTAACCGCCGTAATACCCGTAGTCGTCCCGGACCTGACGCAAGCGGGTTTCCAGGCGCAGGTCGGCGCTGACGAACAGGTCAGCCGGCCGATTGTCATGCCGGGGGCGCAGGCCGCGTTGATCCAGTGCACTGCTGACGGCTTCGGCGACCTGCGCCGAATCCGCCCACGCGGTACCCAACGGCATTTGCCCGTTGAGCCAGGCCCAGCTGCGATAACGCCCGTAGTCTCGCGGTGGCGCCGGGTAGGCGCTGCGATCAAAGGTAGTGGCCGCCTGAGGCGGCGCTGGCGGCAAGGGCCTGGAACTTGCCACATAGGGATTGCTGCCCTGGCAGGCCGCCAGGCCCAGGCAGATCAACAGCAACCCTGAGCGACTCTTCATTTCGAACTCCGATCAGACCGGCCGGCAGATCCAGTGCAAATAACGCCCAAGCCCGGCGAAAGCCGGGTGGCGACGGTGGGCCAGCTCCATTTCGAGCAGGTCCGACAGTTCGGCGCGGGCCTGGAACTCCACCGGCATGTAATCGTGGAAAACCCGTACGCCACTCTGGCTTTCGACCCGCCACAGCCCCTCAAGTTGCGCGGCCAACTCCCGTGGATCCAGCGGCTGTTGCGGGGTCAGGCTCTGCTTCTCGCCGGCCATGTCGTTCTTGCGCATCTTGCGGAAATGGCCTTTGAGCAAGTTGCGGTAAATCAGCGCATCGCGGTTGTAGAAGGCCAGGGACAGCCAGCCATCGGTCTTGGTCAACTGATGCAGCACCGGCAGGATGGCGTGCGGCTCGGCCAGCCATTCGAGCACGGCGTGGCACAGCACCAGGTCGTAGGGCTCGGTGAGCTGACCGGGCAGCGCCTGCCAGGGCGCCTGGATGAAGGTCGCACTCTGCCCCGCGTCGGCGAAGCGCTGACGGGCGCCTTCGAGCATGGGTTCAGCGGGTTCGGCCAAGGTTACCTGATGGCCACGCTGGGCCAGCCACAAGGACATGTGACCAAGGCCAGCGCCGATATCCAGCACCCGCAGCGGCCGATCGGGCAGGGCTTCGGCCAGGTCGGCCTGCAGCACCGCCAGGCGAATCGCACCTTTGGCGCCGCCGTAGATTTTTTCGGCGAAACGCGTCGCCAGTTGATCGAAATGACGGTCGCTCATCAGCCGAACCTCCGCTCGCTGTCCGCCAGCTTGCTGCGCACGACGTCGTTCATGTCCAGCCCCAGTTCGCTGCACAGCAACAACAGATAGAGCACGATGTCGCCGATTTCCTGCCCGGCATGGGCCAGCTTGTCGGCGGGCAACTGCCGCGACTGGTCTTCGCTCAGCCACTGGAAAATCTCCACCAGCTCGGACATTTCGACACTCGCGGCCATGGCCAGGTTTTTCGGGCTGTGAAATTGCCGCCAGTCATTGCGATCACGGATGGCATGCAGGCGTTCGGTCAGTTCAACAAGGTTCATCGGGCTCTCCTGAAGGCGTATAGCTTCGGGGGGATGGCGGGGGAAGGCAAGTGACAAAGACTGGGTGACCGGCATTGTCATTGTGGGAGCGAGCCGGCGCCCACAGGTACTGTGCAACCCTCTATGCTTGTGGGGAACTCGGCGCCGTGGTCGATAGCCCAAGGCTCAAATCCGGCAACCACGCCTCTCTTTGATCAGGACGTTCATTTCATGCAGGTAGAAGGTTTTTTCGAATGGCTTGGCCAGATCCTGGGGACAGTCATCCGTTTCATCGTTGACGCCCTCAGTGGTCTGTTCCAGCTGGTGAGTCGCGCCAGCAGCCATTTTATCGAAGGCTTGTCCGAGGCATTGGGCATGGACACGTCGATCATCAGCATCATCATCCTGGTCCTCGGGTTGGTGCTGTTGTGGTCGGCGATCCGCGCGTTCATGAATGCCGCGTTCATCATGGGGGTCATCTGGTTGATGCTCGGGTTGTGGTTGCTCAGCTGGATCATGCACTGACCCCGGCGATGGATCGCTGCAGATTCTGCAGGGCTCGCTACAATGCACGCTCCCCAAGGAGCCTGCATGCCCAACCTGATCGCCGACTGGCGCGACCGCCCAACCCATCGTCGGGTCTGGGCGCTGGCCGCGCCGATGATTCTCTCGAACATTTCCGTACCGCTGGTGGCGCTGGTCGACAGCACCGTCATCGGCCATCTGCCCCACGCCCACCAGCTCGGGGCCGTGGCGGTCGGGGCCAGCCTCTATACCTTCCTCGCCTGGGCCATGGGTTTTCTGCGCATGGGCTCCACCGGCGTGCCGTTGAGCGGGGTTGCGCTGCACTTCATGCAACCGTCGGCGGAACTGGACCAGATGACCCGCGAATTTTTCCACACGCGGTTGTTCGGCCTGCCCGCGGCGCTGGCCAGTTATGCGCTGGTCGGCTGGTTTCTCGGCACGCAGAACGCCCGCGCGCCGCTGGTGATCCTGCTGAGTACCAACCTGGTCAACATTGCCCTGAACCTGTGGTTTGTCCTTGGCCTGGAATGGGGGGTGGTGGGCGCGGCCCGGGCGTCGGTGATCGCCGAGTGGACCGGCGCGCTGATCGGCCTGATGATGACCCGCCAGGCCCTGCGCGCCTATCCCGGCCATATCGCCTGGGCCGCCCTGGCGATATGGCAGAGTTGGCGACCGCTGTTGGCGGTCAACCGCGACATTTTCATCCGTAGCCTGGCGCTGCAGTCAGTGTTTTTCCTGATCACCGTGCAAGGCGCCCGGCTGGGCGATGCGACCGTTGCCGCCAATGCCCTGCTGCTCAATGGCCTGCTGCTCACTGCCCACGCGCTCGACGGCTTGGCCCATGCCGTGGAAGCCCTGTGCGGACACGCCATCGGCGCTCGCGACCGCGATGCCCTGCGCCGCTCCCTGGTGGTGGCCTGCGGCTGGTCGTTGCTGGCGAGCCTGGGTTTTGCCGGCCTGTTCCTGTTTGCCGGGCACCTGTTCATCCAGATGCAGACCGACATCACCAGCGTGCGCGACACCGCATTCCTGTACCTGCCCTACCTTGCCGTGCTGCCGTTGATCGCGGTCTGGAGCTACCTGCTCGACGGGCTGTTCATCGGCGCCACCCGCGCCAGGGAAATGCGCAACGGCATGCTGTTGACAGTGGCATTGCTGGTGCCGTTCGCCTGGACGTTGCAGGGATTTGGCAACCATGGCCTGTGGATAACCTTTCTGCTGTTCATGTTGCTGCGCAGCCTGACACTCGGCCTGATCGCCTGGCGCCTGCGCCAGAACGATGGCTGGTTCGCCCGCGCTCACTGAGCCGGTGGGCCGTTCAGCCAGAGACTGCGCAAGCTTTCGAGGCGTTCCTGCTGGGTATCC
>Ga0068839_105807_pt1 | contig 8714 bp, 8 predicted proteins | sample Hof3ISUMetaT_12_FD_68485 | JGI IMG/M metagenome (GOLD analysis project Ga0068839, IMG submission 68485) | Enriched soil aggregate microbial communities from Iowa State university to study microbial drivers of carbon cycling -... | ecosystem: Environmental > Terrestrial > Soil > Agricultural land... | reverse complement strand
TTTTTTTCAGCTCGGCGACAGTGGCGGCTTTTTCCGCCGGCAGCACTTCGGCGTGGACATTTTCGATGCCCAGCGCTTCGGCCACCACCCGGGCGCTGCCGCGGTTGTCGCCGGTCAGCAGGTGGCTGTGGATGTGCTGGGCCGCCAGTTGTTGCACCGCGTGCAGCGCGCCGGGCTTGAGGGTGTCGCCGAAGGCGAACAGCCCGAGTACGCGAGGTTCCGGGCTTTGCTCGATCAGCCAGGACAGCGTTCGACCGTCGGTTTCCCAAGCCTTGGCGGACTCGCTCAGGTCTCCGGCATTCAGACCGCTTTCTTCCAGCAAGCGCCGGTTGCCCAGCGCCAGGCGCCGGCCGTCGAGGCTGCCGGCGATGCCGCGCCCGGTCAGGGACTGGCTGTCGCTGACATCCGGCACGCTCAGATGGCGTTCGGCACAGGCATCCAGCACCGCTTTGGCCAGCGGATGTTCGCTGCCGCGTTGCAGTGCGCCGGCCGCTGTCAGCAGGGCGTTTTCATCACCGTCGATCGCGCTGAAATGCGCGATGCGCGGCGTGCCGGAGGTCAGGGTGCCGGTCTTGTCGAACACCACGGCGCTGACTTCATGGGCACGTTCCAGTGCTTCGGCGTCCTTGATCAGAATCCCGTGACGGGCGGCCACTCCAGTACCGGCCATGATCGCGGTCGGTGTCGCCAGGCCGAGGGCGCAGGGGCAGGCGATTACCAGCACCGCGACGGCGTTGATCAGCGCGGTTTCCAACGGCGCGCCATACAGCCACCAGCCGATCAGCGTGGCCAGGGCCAGCAGCAACACGGTCGGTACGAACACCTGACTGACCTTATCCACCAGTTTCTGGATCGGTGCTTTCGCAGCCTGGGCGTCCTCCACCAGACGGATGATCCGCGCCAGCACGCTTTCCGCACCGAGCGCCGTGGTGCTCACCAGCAAGCGGCCTTCGCCATTGATCGCACCGCCGGTGACCTTGTCGCCCGGCTGTTTAGGCACCGGCAGGCTTTCGCCGCTGATCAGCGCTTCGTCGGCATGGCTCTGGCCTTCCAGCACTTCGCCGTCTACCGGGAAGCGTTCACCGGGCTTGACCAGAACTCGGTCGCCAAGACGCAGGGCGCTGATGGCGACGTCCTGTTCACGGCCATCGATGACTTGAATTGCCCGCTCTGGCCGCAAAGCTTCCAGAGCGCGGATGGCGCTGGCGGTCTGGCGTTTGGCGCGGCTTTCCAGGTATTTGCCGAGCAGCACCAGAGCGATGACTACCGCAGAGGCTTCGAAATACAGATGCGGCATGCCTCCGTCGGCGGTGGCCCATTCGTAGAGACTCAAGCCATAACCGGCGCTCGTGCCCAATGCCACCAGCAAATCCATGTTGCCGGCCCCGGCGCGTACGGCTTTCCACGCCGCCAGATAAAACCGCGCACCGAAAATGAATTGCACCGGGGTCGCGAGGGCGAATTGCGCCCAGGCCGGCAGCATCCAGTGAATGCCGAACGGTTGCAGCAGCATCGGCAGCACCAGCGGCAAGGCGAGGGCGATGGCGCAGATCAGTGCCCAGCGCTCATGGTCCAGGCGCTGTTGACGATTGTCGGATTGCGGATTTTCGAGTTCGAAGAGGCTGGCCGAATAACCGGCCTTGCTCACGGCGGCGATCAGGGTTTGCGGGTCGACCGCGCCGAGCAATTCGAGATGAGCGCGTTCATTGGCGAGGTTGACGCTGACGCTTTTCACCCCCGCAACCTTGTTCAGAGCGCGCTCGACACGACCGACGCAGGAGGCGCAGGTCATGCCGTCGATGTTCAATTCCAGGGTCTGCTGCGGCACGCTGTAACCGGCGCGTTCGACTGCTTCCATCAGCGCCGGCAGGCTGTCGCCGGGGGCCTGCACCCGGGCCTTTTCGGTGGCGAGGTTGACGCTGACGGCACTGGCGCCGCTGACTTTGCTCAACGCCCGCTCGACACGGCCGGCGCAACTGGCGCAGGTCATGCCGCTGATGGGCAGATCGAACGTTATGGAATCGGACATCGGTCGTACTCCCTGTAGTGGATGTCTACAGGATCAACCTTGCCATGCTGGCAAGGTCAAGCGCCAAAAAATTGTGGGAGCGATGCGGAATTTCAGGATGTCGCCGGCATGCAGTCTGATCTCCTGCGAGCCCGGCGCGAGCATGCCCGGGTTGCAACCCGGCATTTGCCCCGGCAGCAGCTTCAGGCGCAGCGAGACATTGCCCGGCGGCAGGTTGAACGATGTGCTTTGCTCCTGAAACAGGCGCGCCGACAGCTGATCCTGGATGTACACGCCGATTTCGCAGGAGGTCGCCACTTCCAGGCGCTCGCGGGAAATGATCAGCACCCCGTAATCTTCCCCGGCGGCTTGCACCGAAGGGATCGCGGCAAAGAGGCTGAGTAAGCCAAACAGGCTGAAAGCTGACCAGCGCATGGCTGAATCTCCTGAATTCATGTCATTGATGCGTGCAGCTTGGCCGAGCGCGGCGCCGATTGCCAGCCCGGCAGTTTTTTGCAGAACTTGACCTTGCCATCGTGGCAAGCCTGAAACTGCCGGCAACCTCACTCAAAGGAGTCATTCCATGCAAGTGTTCACTGTTGAAGGCATGTCCTGCGGTCACTGTGTCAAGGCCGTCACCCAGGCGGTGCAGAGCAAGGATCCGGCCGCCAGCGTGCGGGTCGATCTGGCGGCGAAGGAAGTCGGCGTCGAAAGTGCGCTGAGCGCCGAGCAGGTGATCGAGGCGATCAGCGAAGAAGGCTACGCCATCAAACTCGCCTGATCTTTTTAATAGTTAGCGAGCTACCGGAATGTTCAAGGCGTCCTCGCGCAGCTAGACTGTCGGGCTGCACTCAACTCAACTGCCCGCCCGACCTGGACGCCTGATGAACTTCCGTACCCTTCTGATTCTCGGTGCCCTGACCGCTTTCGGTCCGTTGGCGATCGACTTCTATCTACCCGCGTTTCCCACTATGGCGCTGGCGTTCGGCACCGACGAGAAACACGTCCAGCTGACGCTGTCGGCTTACTTCTTCGGCCTGTCCATCGGTCAACTGGCTTACGGGCCGTTGGCGGATCGCTTCGGCCGGCGGATTCCGTTGCTGATCGGTCTGACGCTGTTCACGCTGGCGTCAGTGGCCTGCGCCTATGCGCCGAATCTGGAGTGGCTCATCGCGGCACGGCTGGTGCAGGCGCTGGGCGGTTGTGCGGGGATGGTAATTGCCCGGGCGGTGGTCAGCGACAAGTGCGACGCGGTGGGTTCGGCGAAAGTGTTCTCGCAACTGATGCTGGTGATGGGGCTGGCACCGATTCTGGCGCCGATGCTCGGCGGTCTGCTGGTCAACACCACGGGGTGGCAGTCGATTTTCCTGGTGCTGACCGGATTCAGTGCCCTGGCCGGACTGGCCGTGGCCCTCGGCCTGCCGGAAAGTCTGCCGGCGCATGTTCCGCGCCAGCCGTTGTCCGGCGCCCTGCGTCAGTACGGTCGGCTACTGGCGGATCCGGTCTACATGGGCCATGCCCTGACCGGCGGTATCGCCATCGCCGGGATGTTTGCCTACATCGCCGGCTCCCCTTTCATATTCATCAAACTGTACGGCGTGCCGGCCGAACATTTCGGTTGGCTGTTCGGCACCAATGCGGCCGGGTTCATTCTGGTCGCACAGGTCAATGCGCGCCTGCTGGCCAAGCGCGGTCCGGCCTTTCTGCTGTCACGGGCGGTCTGGGTTTACCTGGGTGCCGGGCTGACGCTGCTCGCGGTCAGCGCCTTGCACACCGAGTCCCTGTGGCCATTGCTGATTCCCTTGTTCATCTGCGTGGCCAGCCTTGGCTGCATCAGCCCCAATGCGGCGGCGTGTGCGATGAACGGGCAGGGCGGTCGCGCCGGCAGTGCTTCAGCGTTGCTCGGTAGCCTGCAGTTCAGCGTCGCTGCCGGGGCCTCGGCGCTGGTGGGGATCCTGCACGATGGCACCGCCGTGCCGATGGCCATGGTCATCAGCCTGTGTGGTTTGCTGGTGGTGTGCGCAGCGATGCTCACCCGGCGCATCCAGAATGCCCGGGCGGTGGCAAAGGCGCAGGCTGAAAACTGAAACGAAAGCCTCAGCCGACAGCGCGCTGCTGGCCGGGATCGGGAATCTGATGGGGCGCGTGCAGACGCGCTTCGAGGGTGCGGGTGAAGGCCAGCGCTTCGGCCTCACTGCGGAAGGTCACGGCGTGCTGGTCAAGACGAACTTGCCATTGGGACTTTGCCACTTCTTTTATCAGGATCTTCATTGCTGACCTCCCGTACGTAAAAGATTGCATCGCAGAGGTTTCGATTGTAGTCCTGAATACGATCGCAATTGTGACAAGGGTCGAGCATCTGACTGACGGCAAAAAAAACACCGCAGCCCCCGAGCCAGCCACATCGGAGGCTGGAGAAGGCTGCGGCCTTGCGGGTTTTAGAAACCTTCTAAAACAATTTTCCCCTTGGCCTTGCCGCTTTCCAGCAATTCATGGGCGCGGCGCAGGTTGCTCGCGTTGATCGTGCCGAAGTGCTCGCCGACCGTGGTTTTCAAGGTGCCGCTGTCGATCAGCCCGGCCACTCGATTGAGCAGTTTGTGCTGCTCGATCATGTCCGGCGTTTCGAACAGCGAGCGGGTGTACATGAACTCCCAGTGCAGCGACAGGCTCTTGCGCTTGAGCTTGGTTACGTCCAGCGCTTTCGGATCGTCGATCAGCGCCAGTTTGCCTTGCGGCGCCAGAGCCTCGACCAGTTGGTCCAGGTGCTGTTCGGTCTGGGTCAGGCTGGCGACGTGGGTCACGTGGGCCACACCGGCGCGTTTCAGTTCTTCGCTCAACGGCTGGCTGTGATCGATCACCACGTCGGCGCCCAGCTCGGTCACCCAGTCGCGAGTCTCCGGGCGGGAGGCGGTGCCGATCACCTTGAGTCCGGTCAACTGGCTGGCCAGTTGGGTGAGGATCGAACCGACGCCGCCGGCCGCGCCGACGATCAGCAGGCTCTGGCCTTCGTCAGTGTTGCCTTCGCGAATCTGCAGACGTTCGAACAACAATTCCCACGCCGTAATGGCGGTCAGCGGCAAGGCGGCAGCTTCGGCGAAGCCGAGGGTTTTCGGCATGTGGCCGACAATCCGCTCATCGACAACGTGCAATTCGCTGTTGCCACCGGCCCGGGCAATGGAGCCGGCGTAGAACACCTTGTCGCCGGCCTTGAACAGGGTCACTTCACTTCCGACGGCCTTGACCACACCGGCCACGTCCCAGCCCAGTACCTTGGCGGCGCCGCCTTCCGGCGCGACGTTCTGGCGAACCTTGGTGTCGACCGGGTTGACTGAAATCGCTTTGACTTCCACCAGCAGGTCGCGGGGGCCGGCTACCGGTTCTGGCAGTTCGATGTCTTGCAGGGATTTTTCGTCGCTGATCGGGAGCGAGGCGTAATAGGCGATAGCTTTCATGGAGAACTCCGAAAGTGAATATAGGAAGGTTTCAGGCGATGACGCGCAGGCGCTTGAGTTCGAAGTGTTCGAGGAACGCCTCGGCCTGGCTGCGGAAATGCTGGATATGCGCGCTGGCATCGTGGGCTTGCAAGGCTTCGTCGCTGGCCCACTGTTCGATCATGTAGAAGGCCAGTGGATTGGCCAAGTCCTGATGCAGTTCGTACTGACCGCAACCCGCTTCGGCGCGGGTCGGTTCGATCAGGGCGCGCAGGTGCTGTTCGAGAGCGTCCTGCTGGCCAGGTCGGGCGATCAGGGTGGCAATAGCGGTGAAAGGCTGGGACATGTTCGACTCCGGGACGGGATGAATTCGATGGAAGGCATGATTGGCTATTTCTGCCCGAGATAAAACCGGCTAAAAGAGCAGTCTCTTTCAATGTTTTTTTGATAATCGAGGCTGAGGATGCTGCGTTTCGATGACTTGCAGTTGTTTGTCCGGGCGGCGGATCTGGGCAGCCTGTCGGCGGCGGCGCGGGTGATGGACATGTCCGCCGCGGTGGCCAGTGCCGCGCTCAAGCGGATCGAGCAGCAACTGGGCGCGCGCCTGTTGGCACGCTCCACCCGCAGTCTGCGGCTGACGGCCGAAGGTGAAGGGTTTCTCGAATACGCCCGCGCTGCGTTGAGCAACCTGGATGAGGGGCGCCGCCTGCTGGCCAGCGGGCAGGACCAGGTCAGCGGCATTCTGCAACTGTCGGCGCCTTCGGACTTCGGTCGCAACCTGCTGTTGCCGTGGCTCGATGAATTTCAACGCGAACATCCGAAGCTGACGGTGCGACTGCTGCTGGGTGACCGCATCGCCGACCTGTTTCGCCAGCCGGTGGACATCGCCTTGCGCTACGGCGAGCCGGAGGATTCGAGTCTGGTGGCATTGCCGATTGCCCCGCACAACCGACGGGTACTGTGCGCTTCGCCGCTCTACCTGGCGCGGCACGGCGAGCCGCTGCATCTGGAACAGCTCGCGCAGCACAACTGCCTGCTGTACATGCTCGGTGGCCGGGTGCATGACCACTGGAGTTTTCATGACGGCAAGCGCGAGGTCAGCCTGACCGTCAGTGGCGATCGCTTCAGTGATGATGCCGATGTGGTGCGTCTGTGGGCGGTGGCGGGCGCGGGGATCGCCTATAAGTCGTGGCTTGATGTGGCTGGTGATGTACTGGCGGGGCGACTGAAAGTGCTGTTGCCGGAGCTGCTCTGTGAACGCGCTCCGCTGAATCTGCTGTGCGCCCATCGCGCACAATTGAGTAAGCCAGTGAACCTTCTGAGGGAAATGCTCGCCAGTCGTTGCGCTGAATTGAGTAGCCGATTTCCCGTTTTCTTGGAGACCGATCATTAGTCGCAGGTAAATAGCGAAATTTCTCTCAGGAACAATCACCAGCCACGGCCACTCCGGCGCAGGACGCAGCGAACAACCCGCTTATACTAGCGACCGCCTGAAGCCCGCACCGACAGGCCGGCAAGAGAACGATCAGACCGGAACCGGCGGGGCAGGAACGAGGGTCGCGACAGTACTGCGGTTTCCTCGCTGCGGCGCGCAAAGTGCCTCGGCTCAAGGCACTTTGCGCGTCTTGGCCGACGACTGATTACTGGTCAAGATGTCTATGAGCAGTAGACGATACGATTCAACAGGGAGTGAATACATGGAACATGCACCTTGCATCAGCCAGATCGCCACGTTGCTGGCCGATCCCAAACGCAGCGCAATGATGTGGGCGTTGATGGATGGCTCGGCGCGGCAGACCGAGGAGCTGGCGTTGCTGGCCGGGCTTTCGCCTTCGTCAGCCAGTGCGCATCTGGGGCGCTTGTCCGCTGGCGGTCTGTTGAAGGTCGAGGCGCGCGGACGCAAACGCTTCTTTCGTCTGGCGGCTCCTGAAATCGGTGCGGCCATCGAGGCGCTGGCCAGTGCCACCCTGGCCAGCGCCCCGCGAGAAATCCCCGACGTGTTCAAGCGTGCCTCGCCGGTCGTCAGACCCCAGGCCGCGCCGTCGTCACTGCTGCGCGCGCGGTTTTGCGACGACCATCTCGGGGGCACGCTGGCCGCCGATCTGTACCAGCGGCTGCTTGACGCCGGCTGGATCGAGCAGCTTGAAAACCGGGTGGTCGTGACGCACAAAGGCTCGACACAACTGGCCGGGCGCGGCGTTTACATCCAGGCCCTGGCTCACCGCAACGCCCAGGTGGCGTGTGCTTGCCCGGACTGGAGCGAGCGTCGTCCGCACATGGGAGGCTCGCTGGGGGCGGCGTTGTTGCAACTGTTCATGCAGTCGGGCTGGCTGGTGCTGCCCAAGGACTCCCGTGCTTTGCAACTGACGGCGGCGGGCCAGCGGGAAATTCATCGATTTGCCTGTGAAACCGAGCTGGAAATGGCGTTATAGAGCGCTTTCTTCCACGGATGTACTCCTGAACGTCGCCAACGGCTGCGAACAAGTCGCATCTGGCACAGGCGCGCAACCGCTATCGCGCACACTCGATCCGGGGACTTTTCGGATTGAGGAGGTGGCATGGACACGGGAAACTACAGCGCGGCAGATCGACTGGAGCGCCTGCCAGTCAGCGGTTATCACCGGATCATCTTCATCATCATCGCCCTGGCGTTTTTCTTCGACTCCATGGATCTGGCGATGATGACCTTCCTGCTCGGCTCGATCAAAGCCGAGTTCGGCCTGAGCAGTGCCGAGGCTGGTCTGCTGGCCAGTTCGAGCTTTTTCGGCATGGTGCTGGGGGCGTCGCTGTCCGGGATGCTGGCTGATCGATTCGGCCGAAAACCGGTGTTCCAGTGGAGCATCGTCCTGTGGGGGCTGGCCAGTTACCTGTGCTCCACGGCGCAGACGGTCGAAAGCCTGACGCTGTTTCGCATCCTGCTGGGAGTCGGCATGGGCATGGAGTTTCCGATTGCTCAGTCGATGTTGTCGGAGTTGATCCCCGCCCAGCGTCGCGGGCGCTATATCGCCTTGATGGACGGTTTCTGGCCTCTGGGTTTTGTCGCGGCGGGCGTGCTGTCGTATTTCCTGCTGCCGTTGATTGGCTGGCGCGACATCTTTCTGGTACTGGCGGTGCCGGCGGTGTTCGTGCTGGCGATCCGCTTTTTCATTCCCGAGTCGCCGCGCTGGCTGGAACAGGCCGGCAAACATGACGCAGCGGACAAGGTTTTGTGCGGCATCGAGGCGCGGGTACGGGCATCGCTGGGCGGTGCTGCATTGCCGGCGCCGGTTCGTCTG
>Ga0068839_104886_pt1 | contig 9273 bp, 9 predicted proteins | sample Hof3ISUMetaT_12_FD_68485 | JGI IMG/M metagenome (GOLD analysis project Ga0068839, IMG submission 68485) | Enriched soil aggregate microbial communities from Iowa State university to study microbial drivers of carbon cycling -... | ecosystem: Environmental > Terrestrial > Soil > Agricultural land... | reverse complement strand
ATCATGCACCAATCATTGCGACCGCCCAACCCCCGAACGGGGGTCATGTCGCGAAACGACAACTTGCCGACTGATACCGCTGCACGCCAAGATAGGCGCAGCATTCAGGAACCCCAGCATGAAATTTTGCAGCCAGTGCGGCAACCCGGTGACCCAGCGCATTCCCGAAGGCGACTCGCGGCTGCGATTCGTCTGCGACAGCTGTCAGACGATTCACTACCAGAACCCCAATATCGTGGCCGGTTGCGTGCCGACCTGGGGCAGCAAAGTCCTGCTGTGTCGCCGCGCCATCGAGCCACGCCTCGGTTACTGGACGCTGCCCGCCGGGTTCATGGAGAACGGCGAGACCATCGAACAGGCCGCCATCCGCGAAACCGCCGAAGAAGCCTGCGCCCGGGTACGCAACCTGAGCATCTACACCCTGATCGACGTGCCGCACATCAGCCAGGTGCATGTGTTTTTCCGCGCCGAGCTGGCAGATCTGGACTTCGCCGCCGGCCCCGAAAGCCTGGAAGTACAACTGTTCGACGAAGCCGACATTCCCTGGGACGAACTGGCTTTCCGCACGGTGGGCCGTACCCTGGAATGTTTCTTCGCTGACCGGCGCGTCGAGGTCTATCCGGTTCGTTCCGAATCGATCCCGCCGCTCACTCAACCAGCCATCACTTGATTTCGACGATGGCCGGCCGATAACCGGCTTACGCAGCCCGCGACAGCGCCTGCACACTATCTATAAATAAAGTATCTGCTTCATTTCTGGGGAATCGTTTCAATGCGCTGGTTGCTTGCCCTGTTCTGCCTGTCGTTCGTCACCGTCTCCCAAGCGTCATTCGTGACCACTGTGACGCCATCGAACACCCCGCTCATCGAAAAAGTACTGGTGCTCAAATCGGCTCATCAACTGCAGTTGATCGCCGACGGCAAGCCACTCAAGAGCTATCGCATTTCCCTGGGCAAGGGCGCGAAAAAAGGCCCGAAGCTGATTGAGGGCGACAAGCGCACACCGGAAGGTTTCTATTGGATCGACTGGCGCAAGACCAGCGACAAATTCAACCTGTCGATGCACATCTCCTACCCGAACATCAGCGACTCCGCCCGCGCCCGCCGCGAAGGCGTCGAGCCTGGCGGAATGATCATGATCCACGGCACGCCGGACTCCGAGGACAATCCCGAACAACTGTTCCACACCCTGGACTGGACCGACGGCTGCATTGCCATGCGCAACGTCGACATGCGCGAAGTCTGGAACCTGGTGCCGGATGGCACGATGATCGAAATCCGCCCCTGATTCCGTAACCAGGGCACCTGTTCCCTCCGGGCCGCGAAGCGGCCCTTTCTCCTGACCATTGGTCGCCCGTAAAAAATAAATTCAAAAGATCGCAGCCTGCGGCCAGGCCTGAACGGTGATACCACTTTCACCCGCCAGAACGGCCGCAGACTGCGATCTTTTGCGTTTTACAGTCCACCTCTAATACCACTTGAAACCACCCACCTTGAAACCCTCGAAACCATAGACCTACAGGCATTTCCGACGCGTTGACATGGTATGCAAGTGGTATTAGTTTTCGCCCGACAACCGAGCGACAACAATCCTATATCAGCGCCGGAAAAGCCTTACATGAACGACCTCCACGCCCTACGTCCCGACGACTCCCAGCCGACGCCGCTGTACCTGCAACTGGCGCGCAATCTGGAAGCGGCGATCCATGCCGGCCAGTGGAAAGCCGAACAGGCGATGCCGTCGGAGCGCAGTCTCAGCGAAATGCTGGGGATTTCCCGGGTCACCGCGCGCAAGGCGCTGGAAGTCCTGCTCGATCAAGGTTTGATCCGCCGCCTGCAAGGTTCCGGCACCTTCATCACCCCACGCCTTGAACAACCGCTGTCGCGTCTGTCGGGTTTCAGCGAGATGCTGCGCCTCAAGGGCTTCGTGCCCAGCTCGCAATGGCTGGAGCGGGAAATCACCCTGCCGACCCACGAAGAATTGATCCGCCTCGGCCTGTCGCCAAACGACAAGGTCGCGCGCATGAAACGCCTGCGCAAGGCCGACGACACCGTGATGGCCATCGAGATGAGCACCCTGCCCGCCTCGATCATGCCCAAGCCACAGGTGGTGGGCGATTCCCTCTACGAACACCTCGACAGCATCGGCAAGCCGATCGTGCGCGCCTTGCAGCACATCCAGGCCATCAATGCCTCGGACGAGTTCGCCGCACTGGTCGGCATCGCCCCCGGCACCGCGATGCTGCTGATGACCCGGGTCGGCTACCTGGAAGACAACACGCCGATCGAAGTCACCGACACCTATTGCCGCAACGACTACTACGACTTTGTTGCAGAGCTTCGCCGCTGATCAGCAGCCAGGCCAAACGAGAGAAGCGAAATGTCTGAAGACAACATCCTCACCGCTGACGGCTGGATTCGCGGCCGGCTGATCCACGAACACGGCAGAGTCGTGTCGATCGAAGGCGAGCCTTGCGATCCGGCGACCAATGACTTGCCGTATCTGCTGCCGGGTTTCATCGACCTGCACGTCCACGGCGGTGGCGGCAAGGACATCATGGAGGGCGCCAGCGCCTTCGAGACCATCACCAAGACCCACGTGCGCTTCGGCACCACCTCGCTGCTGGCCACCACGATGACCGCGCCGAGTGCCGAGATTTCCAGCGTGCTCAAGGAAGTCGGCGAGTTCTGTGAACAGCGCCCGAAAGGTGCCGCCCGGGTTCTCGGCGTTCACCTCGAAGGCCCCTACATCAATCCCGGCAAACTCGGCGCACAACCGAACTTTGCCCACACCGCGTTGATGGCCGAGGTCGAAGACTATCTGGCACTGGCGCCGATTCGGGTGATCACCATCGCCCCGGAAATCGCCGGCCATGACGGTTTGATTCGTGAACTCAGCAGCCGTGGCATCCGCATGCAGATCGGTCATACCCTCGGCAGTTACGAGGAAGGCGTCGCCGCCCTCGAAGCCGGCGCCACCAGTTTCACCCACTTGTACAACGCCATGAGCCCGCTGCATCACCGCGAGCCGGGTATCGTCGGTGCGGCGCTGGCCCACGCCAAATTCGCCGAACTGATTCCGGACTTGCTGCACGTGCACCCCGGCGCGATCCGCGTGGCCCTGCGTTCGATTCCGTGCCTGTACTGCGTGACCGACTCAACAGCCGCCGCCGGCATGCCCGACGGCGAATACAAGCTCGGCAGCCACACCGTCACCAAATGCCTGGGCGGCGTGCGCCTGCCCGATGGCACCCTGGCGGGCAGCACCCTGACCATGGATCAGGCCCTGCGCAATCTGGTGAAGATCGGTCTGCCGATCGCCGAGGCCTCGCAACGTCTTTCGCAATTCCCCGCCGACTACCTCGGCATCACCGAACGCGGGCGCCTTGCACCTGGCGCCTGGGCCGACTGCGTGCGGCTGGATCGCTCACTCACACTGACCGCCGTCATGGTCGAAGGAGAAGACATTGACTTCAAAAATGCTTGAGGAGGCGCTGTCCTCATTCGAGGCCGTGCAAGCCCAACTGCAACAGCTCGACTCGCCAATGATCGAGATCGCCGGGCGCCTGCGTCGTCAACCGCCGCAAGTGGCGATGACCGTTGCCCGTGGCAGCTCCGACCATGCGGCGAGCTACTTCGCCTACCTGACCATGCAGCAACTGGGGGTTCCGGTGGCGTCGTTGCCGATGTCGGTGGTGACCATGCAACAGGCGCCCTTGAAGGTCAGCGGTCAGGTTGCGTTCGCGTTTTCCCAGTCGGGCCAGAGCCCGGATCTGGTCAACAGCCTGCGCCTGTTGCGCAAGCGTGGCGCGCTCAGTGTGTCGATGGTCAACGCCGCCGATTCGCCGCTGGAGGCTGCGTGCGAATTCAGCCTGCCATTGCTGGCCGGCACCGAAAGCAGTGTCGCCGCGACCAAGAGTTTCATCGCCACCCTCAGCGCCAGCGCCCGTCTGATCGCGCACTGGAAAGAAGACGCCGAATTGCTGGAGGCGCACAACGCCCTGCCCGAAGGCCTGCGCGAAGCCGCGCAACAGGACTGGAGCCCGGCCATCGACGCCCTGCGCGATTGCGAGCGGTTGATGGTGATTGGCCGGGGCGCCGGTTTCGCCATCGCCCAGGAAGCCGCGCTGAAATTCAAGGAAACCTCGGCGATCCAGGCCGAAGCCTTCAGCAGCGCCGAAGTCCGCCACGGCCCGATGGCCCTGATCGACGAACACTACCCGTTGCTGGTGTTCGCCCCGCGCGGCGCCGAACAGGCCGGTCTGCTGAGCCTGGCAGCCGAGATGCGTCAGCGCGGCGCCCGCGTGCTGCTGGCCGCCCCGGATGACGTGAGCGAACGCGACCTGACCCTCAGCCGTGCCGAGCACCCGGCCCTCGATCCGATCCTGGCGATCCAGAGTTTCTACGTGATGGCGGCCGGTCTGGCCGTGGCCCGTGGCATGGACCCGGATCAGCCGCGACACCTGAGCAAAGTCACCCGTACGCACTGAGTCCGAACCGAACGTTTTCCTGATGAGACCGAGCCATGCACAACAACAATAAAGAGCTGACTTTAAGCGCCCCGCTCAGCGGCCCGGTGCTCACGCTCGCCAACGTTCCGGACGCGGTGTTCGCCAGCGGCGCGATGGGCGACGGCATTGCCATCGATCCGCTGAACGACACCCTGTATTCGCCCTGCGCCGGGGTGGTGATCCACGTTGCCCGCACCGGCCATGCGCTGACCGTGCGCGCCGACAACGGCGCCGAGCTGTTGCTGCACCTCGGTCTGGACACGGTGGAGTTGCAGGGCGAAGGCTTCTCGATGCTGGTCAAGGAAGGCGCGCGGGTCAGCAATGGCCAGCCGCTGCTGCGCTATGACCTGGACAAGGTCGGCCGCCAGTGCAAAAGCCTGGTCAGCCTGCTGATCCTGACCAACAGCCAGGATTTTCAGGCGCGCCCCATCACCCTGAAAACGGTGAAGGTCGGCGAGCCGCTGCTGCACATCATCGCTCGTCACAGCACAGCGGCGAATGCAGAAGAACTCGGCGGCCCGGAAGTTCTCGGTCACGTGCAGGTTGCCCATCGCGGCGGTCTGCATGCGCGCCCGGCGGCGTTGATCCGCCAGACCGCGCAAGGGTTCAAGAGCCAGTCCCAGCTGCATTTCGCCGGCAAGTCGGCATCGTGCAACAGCCTCATCGGCTTGATGGGCCTGGCGATTGGCGAGCAGGACGAAGTGCAGGTCAGTTGCCAGGGCCCGGACGCACAGGCTGCGCTGCAAGCCTTGCTCACTGCGCTGGCCACCGCACTGCCCGAAGACCATCATGCCGCCGCACCGGTTGCCGCCGCTCCACGCAATCGCTCGGCCGAGGCTGGCGTGCTGCACGGCGTTTGCGCCGCACCGGGTCTGGTCGGCGGGCCGCTGTTTCGTCTGAACGCGATCAGCCTGCCGGCCGACACCGGCAATCATCAGCCCGAGCATCAACTACAGATTCTCGACACCGCGCTTAATCAGGTTCGCAGCGAAATCGACGGCACCCTCGTCCAGGCGAAAAAACAGCGCAATGCCGACGAGGAAGCGATCTTCGCCGCGCACCTGGCCTTGCTGGAAGACCCGGCCTTGCTCGACGCCGCCCAGCAATCGATTGAAACCGGCACGGCGGCGACCCACGCCTGGAGCCAGTCCATCGATGCGCAATGCGAAGTGCTGCAAAACACCGGCAGCCCACTGCTGGCCGAGCGCGCCAACGATCTGCGCGACCTCAGGCAACGAGTGCTGCGCGCCCTGCTCGGCGAAACCTGGCACTACGACGTGCCGGTCGGCGCCATCGTCGCCGCCCACGAACTGACGCCGTCGGACCTGCTGCAACTGAGCGCGCAAGGCGTCGCCGGTTTGTGCATGGCCGAAGGTGGCGCGACTTCCCACGTGGCCATTCTGGCTCGGGGCAAAGGCCTGCCGTGCGTGGTCGCACTGGGCTCGGCGCTGCTCGATCAAGCGCAAGACCTGTCGGTGGTCCTCGACGCCGACGGCGGTCGTCTCGAACTGACGCCGAATGCCGAGCGTCTGGCCGAAGTGCAGCAGGCGCAAATCGACCGTCAACAACGGCGCGACGCCCAGCAGGCCCAGGCCCATCTGCCGGCCGAAACCCGCAACGGCGTATGCATCGAAGTGGTCGCCAACGTAGCCTCCAGCCATGAAGCGGCGGATGCGTTTGCCAATGGCGCCGATGGCGTCGGCCTGTTGCGCACCGAATTTCTGTTCGTCGACCGCCAGACTGCGCCGGACGTCGAAGAGCAACGCGCTGCCTATCAAGCCGTGATTGATGCCATGGGCGACAAGTCGGTGATCATCCGCACCATCGACGTCGGTGGCGACAAACAACTCGATTACCTGCCGCTGCCAGTAGAGGCCAACCCGGTGCTCGGCCTGCGTGGCATTCGCCTGGCCCAGGCCCGCCCGGAAATCCTCGATCAGCAACTGCGTGCGCTGCTGCAAGTCAGCCCGTTGCAGCGTTGCCGGATCCTGCTGCCGATGGTCACCGAGGTCGACGAACTGCTGCATATCCGTCAACAGGTCAATGCGTTGTGCCTGGAACTGGGCATCAATCAACGTCCGGAAATCGGCGTGTGATCGAAGTCCCGGCCGCCGCGTTGCAGGCCGAGCAACTGGCCGAACACGCCGACTTCCTGTCCATCGGCACCAACGACCTGTCGCAATACACCCTGGCCATGGATCGCGACCACGCCGGCCTTGCCGCGCGGGTCGATGCCTTGCACCCGGCGCTGCTACGCCTGATCGCCATGACCTGCGAAGGCGCGGCGGTGCATAAACGCTGGGTCGGCGTGTGCGGCGCCCTCGCCTCGGATCCACTGGCGACGCCGGTGTTGATCGGCCTGGGCGTGACCGAACTGTCGGTGAGCCCGGTCCAGATCGGCGAAATCAAGGACCGCGTGCGCCAGCTACACGAAGCCGAATGCCAACGCCTCGCCCGGGACTTGCTCAAGCTGAGCAGCGCCGCCGCGGTGCGTCATGCCTGTCATCAACATTGGCCTCTGCGCTAACAAAAACAACAAGGACAAACGCCATGTACCAACTCTTCATCGAAGGCCTGCAACGCCTCGGCCGCGCGCTGATGCTGCCGATCGCGATCCTGCCGATCGCCGGCCTGCTGCTGCGCCTGGGCGACACTGACCTGCTGAACATCGCGATCATCCACGACGCCGGCCAGGTGATCTTCGCCAACCTGGCGATGATCTTCGCCATCGGCATCGCGGTCGGTTTCGCCCGGGACAACAACGGCACCGCCGGCCTCGCCGGGGTGATCGGTTATCTGGTGATGATCTCCACCCTCAAGGTGCTCGACGCCAGCATCAACATGGGCATGCTCGCCGGGATCGTCAGCGGCCTGATGGCCGGCGCGCTGTACAACCGCTTCAAGGACATCAAGCTGCCGGAGTACCTCGCCTTTTTCGGTGGCCGGCGTTTTGTGCCGATCGTCACCGGGTTCGCGGCGGTCGGTCTGGGCGTGGTGTTCGGCTACATCTGGCCGCCGATCCAGCACGGCATCAACAGCTTCGGCGCCTTGATGATGGAAAGCGGCAGCCTTGGCGCCTTCGTGTTTGGCGTTTTCAACCGCCTGCTGATCGTCACCGGCCTGCACCATATCCTCAACAACATGGCGTGGTTCGTGTTCGGCAACTTCACCGACCCGACCACCGGCGCTCTGGTGACTGGAGATCTGTCGCGTTACTTCGCCGGCGATCCCAAGGGCGGCCAGTTCATGACCGGCATGTTCCCGATGATGATATTCGGTCTGCCGGCCGCGTGTCTGGCGATGTACCGCAACGCCCTGCCGGAACGCCGTAAGGTCATGGGCGGGATCTTCCTGTCGATGGCCCTGACCTCATTCTTGACCGGGGTGACCGAGCCCATCGAATTTGCCTTCATGTTTCTGGCGCCGCTGCTGTATCTGGTGCATGCGTTGCTGACCGGATTGTCGATGGCGATCACCAATGCGCTGAATATTCATCTGGGCTTCACCTTCTCCGGTGGTTTCATCGACATGGTGCTGGGCTGGGGACGCTCCACCAACGGCTGGCTGGTGGTGCCGGTGGGACTGGTCTATGCCGTCATCTATTACGCGGTGTTCGACTTCTGTATCCGCCGTTTCAATCTGAAAACCCCGGGACGTGAAGACGTGGCCGCTGCCGAGAAATCCGTGCTGACAGAAAACGAGCGCGCCGCTGCGTATATCAAAGCCTTGGGAGGTGCCGAGAATTTGGTTACCGTCGGCGCGTGCACCACGCGGCTGCGACTGGAAATGGTCGATCGCAACAAAGCCTCCGATGCCGATTTGAAAGCACTGGGTGCAATGGCCGTGGTACGTCCGGGCAAGGGCGGCAGCCTGCAGGTGGTCGTTGGGCCGATGGCCGACAGCATTGCCGACGAAATCCGCCTGGCGATGCCCGCATTGGGCCGAGTCGTAGTGGCTGCTCCTGTCACAGTCGTCGAAACCAGCGAGCCCGTTGCTATAGCCGCACCGCAAGCCCAGCAATGGCTGAGCGCCCTGGGCGGCAGCGACAACGTGCTGCAACTCGACTGCATCGCCATGAGCCGCATCCGCCTGCAACTGGCCGATGGCAAAGCGCTGTCGGAAAGCCGATTGAAAGAACTTGGATGTCTGGGTGTGAGCGCGCTGGAGGATGGCGTATGGCACTTGCTGGTAGGTGAGCGGGCGCAGAGCTTGAGTGCGGCGCTGGAGGGGTTGGTCAATCGGAGTGAGGTGAGTGCCAAGGTTTAGGGCGACCTCTGAAGCGATGGGTGGGGGGTGATTTGACGCATCTTTGTGCGGACTCAGAATCCCCCCTCACCCTAACCCTCTCCCTGAGGGAGAGGGGACTGACCGCGTTGTTTGGGAGAGGTACGCCGACGTGACATACCGAGGTGAACTCGGGTTATAAAATGCATGCAACTCGAATCGTGCTTCCTCTATTTCCTCTATTTCCTCTATTTCCTCTATTTCCTCTATTTCCTCTATTTCCTCTATTTCCTCTATTTCCTTTGCTTCCTTTGCTTCCTTTGCTTCCTCCCCTTCTTCTGCTCCTGCTCCTGCTCCTGCTTCAACTTCCGCTTTTGCTTTCGCTCCCACCACTCAACACGATGAGCGTTAGCTCGAGTAAGGCTTTTGACGTGCCGGCCCCATCGGAAGGCTGAGTGGAGGGATTTATCCGGGGGTGGGAGCGCAGCGACCGTGCGGCGAAGCCGCATGCATCGAGAGGAGGTGCAGCGAAGCAAAC
>Ga0068839_103878_pt1 | contig 9509 bp, 6 predicted proteins | sample Hof3ISUMetaT_12_FD_68485 | JGI IMG/M metagenome (GOLD analysis project Ga0068839, IMG submission 68485) | Enriched soil aggregate microbial communities from Iowa State university to study microbial drivers of carbon cycling -... | ecosystem: Environmental > Terrestrial > Soil > Agricultural land... | reverse complement strand
GATCGACCGCATCATCGAGCTGTGCATTGCCCTGGAAGCCGACTTCGTCGAACTCGCCACCTGCCAGTTCTACGGCTGGGCACAACTCAATCGGGTCGGCCTGTTGCCGACCCGGGAACAGCTTGTTCGTGCGGAGCGCATCACCAACGAGTACCGCGCCAGGCTCGAAGCCGAAGGCCATCCGTGCAAGCTGATTTTCGTCACGCCGGACTACTACGAAGAACGCCCGAAAGCCTGCATGAACGGCTGGGGCAGTATTTTCCTGACGGTCACACCGGACGGCACCGCCCTGCCCTGCCATGGCGCCCGGCAGCTGCCGGTGCAGTTTCCCAACGTGCGCGACCACAGCATGCAGCACATCTGGTACGACTCGTTCGGCTTCAACCGCTTTCGCGGTTACGCCTGGATGCCCGAGCCCTGCCGCTCCTGCGACGAGAAAGAAAAGGACTTCGGCGGCTGTCGCTGCCAGGCCTTCATGCTCACCGGCGACGCCCGCAACGCCGACCCGGTGTGCAGCAAGTCGCCACATCACGGCGTGATCCTCAAGGCCCGCGAAGAGGCCGAGCACGCGACCCAGACCATTGAACAACTGGCCTTTCGCAATGAACGAAATTCACGCCTCATCGCCAAAAGCTGAACCCTTCAGCGCCGCCAACGCCGTCGCGGCCGGCATCGATTTTGCCGAGCTGCAGGTCGGCACCCAGGGTTTGTTCTGGAACGAATATCGCCCGGAGGATGCCGCGTGCCGGATCTGGCACTGGCGTGATGGCGTGGCCATTTGCCTGACGCCTCCCCCGTTCAGCGTGCGCAGTCGGGTGTATGAATACGGCGGTGGTGCGTTTTGCCTGACCGACGACGGCGTGGTGTTCGTCAATGAGGCGGATCAGCAGCTGTATCGCCAATCACTGCAGGGTGAGACGCCCGCGGTGCTGACGTCCGGCGTGTGCCGATACGGCGACCTGCAGTTCGCCAACGGCCAGGTGCTGGCGGTAGAGGAAAATCGCAATGAACACCGCCTGGTGGCGATTGACCTGGCGGATGGGACGCGGCATTTGCTGGCCGAAGGCGCGGACTTTTACGCCGCACCGACCTTGAGTCCCGATGCGCAACGACTGGCCTGGATTGAGTGGAGTCGCCCGGATCAGCCATGGACGGCGACCCGTTTGATGGTCGCCAGGCGCCAGGCTGATGGCCGCTACGCCCCCCCCTGCTGCGTGGCGGGCGACCAGGCGCCAGAGTCGCTGCAACAACCTCGTTTCGATGCTGACAATCGCTTGTTCTGCCTGACCGATCGCGGTGGTTACTGGCAGCCCTGGATGGCATCGGCCGATGGCCTGGCACCCTTGCCCGGCGCCGCCGCCGACCACGGCCCGGCACCCTGGCAACTGGGCGGCTGTACCTGGTTGCCACTGGACGAAAGTACTTACCTGGCAAGCTGGACGGAAGGCGGTTTCGGCCGCCTGGGGCTTTGCGGTGCTTCGTGCGAAGACTTTACCGGCGACTACAGTCGCTTCCGCCATCTTGCCGTGGATGAGCAGACAATCTACTGCATCGCGGCTTCCCCCGTCAGCTCATCGGCGGTGATTGCCATCGATCGCCAGACCCGCCAAGTGCAGGTCCTCGCTGGCGGCATTGCGCCGCTGCCCGCCGAGCAAATCAGTCGCCCGCAAACCCTGCGTTACCCAAGCGGTTCGGGTGAAGCCCACGGTTTCTTCTACCCGGCGATGAGCGGCGACGCCAAGCCGCCCCTGGTGGTGTTCATCCATGGCGGTCCGACTTCGGCGTGCTACCCGATGCTCGATCCGCGCATCCAGTATTGGGCCCAGCGCGGTTTCGCCGTGGCCGATCTCAATTACCGCGGCAGTAGCGGTTATGGCCGGGACTATCGCCAGGCACTGCACCTGCGCTGGGGCGATGTCGATGTCGAAGACGCTTGCGCGGTGGTCAGCCATCTCGCCGAACGGGGGTTGATCGATGGCGACCAGGCTTTCGTTCGCGGTGGCAGCGCCGGAGGCTACACAGCACTGTGCGCGCTGGCATTTCATCGGGTGTTCCGAGCCGGAGCCAGTCTTTACGGAGTCAGCGACCCTGTAGCGCTGGGCCGGGCGACGCACAAGTTCGAAGGCGACTACCTGGATTGGCTGATCGGCGATCCACAACAGGATGCCGAGCGCTACGCCGCACGCACGCCATTACTGCATGCCAGCAACATTCGCGTGCCGGTGATCTTCTTTCAGGGAGAGCTGGACGCCGTGGTGGTGCCACAGCAGACCCGCGACATGGTCGAGGCCCTGCAGCACAACGGCATTCTGGTCGAAGCCCATTACTACGCGGACGAACGACACGGTTTTCGCAAGGCCGGCAACCAGGCGCATGCCCTGGAGCAGGAGTGGTTGTTTTATCGGCGGGTGATGGCGATCACCCGCTGAAGACGCTTCAACGCTTGGCGATGATGTACACCGCATGCACGATCCCGGGAATGTAGCCACACAGCGTCAGCAGAATATTCAGCCAGAACGCGCCGCCGAAACCCACTTGCAGAAAAACACCCAGCGGCGGCAACAGAATGGCGATGATGATGCGGATAAAGTCCATGCAAGCAGCTCCTGATTGAAATGGGCTCACACGAGCCCCATAGCTAATCGACCCTTACCGTTGGTCAGGGTTCAGCCCGATCTTTGCGGCCAGTATCTGCGGGCCATGTTTCTGCGTGATGTAACCGCCTCAAAAAAAACGCCCCACGCCAAAAGAATCAGGCGCAGGGCGTGCGTTATACCGCGAGACGGTTCGGGAATTCGGGCAGCAAGCGTCTGCTCAGACGGCAATCCCTTTGCGGCATTGCAACTGCGCAGTGCGCACGCGGGAAAACGCACGGGCCAGGCGCAAGAGCATTTCATCGATGTTGGATTGGCTGACCGTCAGCGCCGGCGTGAAGCGCAGGCAATCGGCTTGCGGCGCATCGAGCAACAGCCCTTCGTACAATGCGGCCTTGACCACGGCGTCGGCCGAGTCGTCGCACAGGGTCAGCCCCCAGAGCAGCCCTTGTCCGCGCAATTCGCCGTGACCGTAGCGATGGGACAAGCGCTGCAGGCCTTCGCGCAGGTGCTGGGCCATGTCCCCGACATGCTCGAGAAAACCCTTGTCCTGCACGCTGTCGAGCACCGCCAGGCCGGCAGCGGTCAGCAAGGCATTGCCATGATGGGTGCCGCTCATTTCACCCGCCTCGAAGCAGCAGGCCTTGCCCCGCGCCAGCAATGCCGCCACCGGTACCCCGCCGCCCAGTCCCTTGCCGAGCACGACGATATCTGCCCGCACACCGTAGGACTGTTCGGCCAGCAAGTTGCCACAGCGACCGACACCGGTTTGCACCTCGTCGAAGATCAGCAGGATGCCCAGCTCGCGACACAGGCGCTCGACGCCTTTGAGGTAATGCGCGGTGGCCGCAATCACCCCGGCTTCGCTCTGGATCGGCTCGAGCATGATCGCTACGGTCCGTTCATCCACCGCCGCATTCAGTGCCGCCAGATCATTGAAGGGGACGCGACTGAAGCCCGGCAGCTGCGGCTCGAAGCGGTTGACCAAGGTCGAACTGTCCGAGGCCGGTATCGTCCCCAGGCTACGACCATGGCAAGCCTGATTGGCCACGATGATCCGCGAAGCACCGCCGCGATGGCGCTGACCCCATTTGCGGGCCAGCTTGATCGCCGCCTCACAGGCCTCACTGCCACTGTTGAGCAGATACGCCTGGTCGCTGCCAGTGCAGGCACACAGTTGCTCGGCAAGTTTGAGCATGCCGCGGTTATGCAGGCCGAAACCGGGATTGACCAGCGCTTGTGCCTGCGTGGTGATGGCACTGACCAGTGCCTTGGGACTGTGGCCGAGGCTATTGGCACCGCCCCCCTGGGAGAAATCCAGATAGGCACGGTCATCACTGTCCCACAACCAGGAACCCTGGCCGCGGACAAAGACCTGCTTGGGCCGCTCGGCGCTGGGCATCAGGTACTCGCTGCAAAGAGTGTCGTCCTTGGACTGGAAAGAACTGTCCGCCAGCAAATCATCGAGGCTGGGCGACTGTCGACGCAGGTTGAACAGGTTCATGGATTCAACTCTCGCCAAAGGTTTTTTGCGTTACCTATGCAAACGCCATCCAAGCAAAAGGTAATCATCGCGTTCCGGGGCCCTGTAAGCCGTGTTAATGCGGTTAGACTAGGCCCAGGCAAGGCGATGAGCCATTTCGATTTCCCAGTATTTTCGATAAGCATTACTTATGGATTTCAAGCAACTGCGTTATTTCGTCGCGGTCTATGAAGAGGGCCATGTGGGTCGGGCTGCCGAGCGACTGTCCATTTCCCAACCGGCGCTGTCCCAGCAGATCCGCCACCTCGAACAAACCCTCGACGTGAGCCTGTTCGAACGCAGCAGCAAACGCCTGCTGCCGACCCTGGCGGCCCATACGCTGTACAACCATGCCGTGCCCTTGCTCGATGGCCTGCAACGGGCACGCGAAGCACTGGGCAATTTCAAGGGACAGGCGCTGCGAACCCTGGCCATTGGCGTGCTGCAAACCGTGCACACCAGCCTGGTGCCACAGATGCTCGAGCGGTTGCGCAAGGCGCAGCCCCATCTGGTGGTGCAGATCTATGAACTGACGGGGCTGGAAATCGAGCGCCGCCTGCTCAACGGGTCGCTGGACATCGGCATCGGCTATTTGCCGCCTCGTCAGCCGGGCCTGCATGGGGTGCTGTTGTATGAGGACGAACTGACGCTGGTCATCCCGGCAGACCATCCCTTGCGCGAATTCCGGAAAGTCTCCATGAGCCAGGCCGCCGAGCTGCCCATGTTGTTGCTGGGCGAAGAGTTTCAGATCCGGCAGATCTGGCAGGCGCAACTGGCCAGCCTGGGACGCCGCCCACAGGTGCAGGCCGAGTTGAACAACATGGCCGGCATCCTCGACAGCCTTCCGCACACGCGATTGGCCACCGTGCTGCCCGGCCGCTCGCAGAAGACCCATGGCAACCGTCAATTGTTGTGGAAACCCCTGAGCGAGCCGCGGGTGCCGCTGAAAGTCGGGTTGGTCTGCCGCGATGTGCAACGGCAACAGGCCTCGCTGGCCTTATTGCGCACGTTGCTGGAGGAGGTGATCAATCGGCCGCAGGAGCGCTTGAACAGCCCGCCGACACTCGATGGCCTGGGCTGAACACTTTTCTCGAGGCAAAAGAAAACCCCGCCGAAGCGGGGCTTTGCAGACTGTTTCCCTGACATCCATTTCACTCCGCCGTCCTGGCAGAATCCTACGTGTCCGTGTTGTTACTTTGCGCTTCCTGCGCTACGTCCATGACAAGTAGATTAGCTGTGGATCCAATTTACGACTATGGGAGAACAGCAGCACGTCATGTAAGAGATTGCTTACATCAGGTTACAACCTCAGAACTGCCCGGCATCCAGCAGGAACAGTGACTCGCTACCCGCCTTCACCGACGCGCTTAGCGAGTGGATGCGCGGCAGCAAGCGGGCGAAATAGAAGCGCGCGGTGCCCAGTTTGCTGGCGTAGAAATCGTCCTGGGTTTCCTTGCCCAAGGCGGCCTTGGCCATCAGTGCCCACATGTAGGCGTAAGCGACGTAACCGAAAGTCTGCAGGTACTCGACCGAGGCCGCGCCGATTTCATTCGGGTTGCTTTTCGCCCGGTCCAGCAACCAGGAGGTCAGCTCGTCAAGGGTCGTCACCGCATCGTTGAGTGGCTTGGTGAACTCCGCCAGGTCAGCGCTGGCGGTGGCGGTGAAGTGACGAATCTCGTCGGCAAAGAGGTTGTAGAACGCCCCGCCGCTGCCGACGATCTTGCGCCCCACCAGGTCGAGCGCCTGGATGCCGTTGGTGCCTTCGTAGATCTGGGTGATGCGCACATCGCGCACCAGTTGCTCCTGACCCCACTCACGGATGTAACCGTGACCGCCGAACACCTGCTGGCCATGAACCGTGGTTTCCAGGCCCAGATCGGTCAGGAACGCCTTGGCCACCGGGGTCAGCAAGGCCACCAGGTCTTCCGCGCGCTTGCGCGTGTTGGCGTCTTCGCTGAACTTGGCGGTGTCCAGTTGCATCGCCACGTAGGTGGAGAAGGCACGACCGCCTTCGTTCGCGGCCTTCATGGTCAGCAACATGCGACGCACGTCCGGATGGACGATGATCGGGTCAGCCACTTTGTCTTTGTTCTGTGCGCCGGTTGGCGAACGGCTCTGCAGACGGTCACGGGCGTACTCGACAGCGTTCTGGTAGGAGCGCTCGCCGGTGGCCAGGCCCTGGATACCGACGCCCAGACGCTCGTAGTTCATCATGGTGAACATCGCCGCCAGGCCTTTGTTCGGCTCGCCGACCAGGTAACCCACGGCTTCGTCGAAGTTCATTACGCAGGTCGCAGAGGCCTGGATGCCCATCTTGTGTTCGATCGAGCCGCAGTTGGCCGGATTGCGCGCACCCAGGCTGCCGTCGGCATTGACCATGAACTTGGGCACCAGGAACAGGGAAATACCCTTTGGCCCGGCCGGTGCGTCAGGCAATTTGGCCAGCACCAGGTGGATGATGTTTTCGGTCAGGTCGTGCTCGCCGCCGGTAATGAAGATCTTGGTGCCGCTGACCTTGTAGGAGCCATCGGCCTGAGGCTCGGCCTTGGTGCGGATGATCCCCAGGTCGGTACCGGCGTGCGGCTCGGTCAGGCACATGGAACCGGCCCAGACACCGGCGTACATGTTCGGCAGGTAGGCGGCCTTCAGCTCTTCGCTGGCGTGGGCATTGATCGACAGGCAGGCGCCGGCGGTCAGCATCGGGTACAGACCGAACGCCAGGCTGGCGGAATTGACCATTTCTTCGACCTGGGCCGACACGGCTTTGGGCATGCCCATGCCACCGTAGGCCGGATCGCCACCGACACCCACCCAACCGCCTTCGGCGTAGGTCTGATAAGCCTGTGGGAAACCGGCCGGGGTGGTCACGGCACCGTCCGCCCAGTGGCAACCCTCTTCGTCGGCCGCACGGCTCAGGGGTGCGACGCTTTTGCTGGTGACCTTGCCGGCCTCTTCGAGAATGGCTTCGACTGTTTCAGCATCAATGGAATCGGCCAGTGCTGGCAGCTCGGCCCAGAGTTTGGCGACCTCGAACACTTCATTGAGGACGAAGCGCATATCGCGCAGGGGCGCTTTGTAGTCAGCCATGGCAAACCTCGCAAGATCTATACAGGTAGTTCGTAGGAAAGATGCTTTCTTTGGGTCCGAGTGTAACCCAACAACTTTTACGACACATAGGGTCAGCACATGACTGATTTGTAATTTTTAGTCATCGATGAAATGCAGAGGGGAAACGCAAGAATTGTAGGAGCGAGCCTGCTCGCGATAAACCTGAGGACGCCTCGGGGCACCTGGCTTCCAACGTTATCGTTAACGACCATCGCGAGCATGCTCGCTCCTACAGAAAAGCCCATCAGAGCGCAAACAACTCCGCCGGTAACTGCATCAGGCAGTTACTCCCCGCTTCGATCGCCGCGCGATGAGCGTCGGTACGCGGCAACAGGCGCTTGAAGTAAAACTCACTGGTCGCCAGTTTGGCCCGGCAGAAATCCGCGTCGCCGCTGCGAGCATCGAGCTGCGCCTGCGCCACCAACGCCATGCGCAACCACAAGTAGCCGAGGATGATGTAACCGCTGTACATCAGGTAATCGACCGATGCGGCACCGACTTCGTCCGGGTTGTTCATCGCCGCCATGCCGACCTTGGTTGTCACCTCGCCCCATTGCTGATTCAGCTCATTGAGCTGCGCGACATAACTGGCCAACTGAGGATGCTCGACATTGGCCGCACAAAACTTGTGGACGATTCTGGTGAAGCCGCGCAGCAACTTGCCTTGACTGCCGAGCACTTTGCGCCCAAGCAGGTCCAGCGCCTGGATACCGTTGGTGCCCTCATAGATCGGCGCGATGCGGCAGTCGCGAACCAGTTGTTCCATGCCCCATTCACGAATGAAGCCATGGCCACCGAATACCTGCATGCCATGGTTGGTCACCTCCAGCCCGGTTTCGGTCATGAAGGCTTTGCAGATCGGGGTCAGGAATGCCAGCAGGTCTTCGGCGTCCTGGCGAGCCGCTTCGTCTGCGCTCAGGTGCGCGACGTCGAGCAATTGCGCAGTGAAGTAGGTCAGTGCCCGGTTGCCTTCGTTGAAGGCTTTCATGGTCAGCAACATCCGCCGCACATCCGGATGCACGATGATCGGGTCGGCCGCTTTCTCCGGGGCTTTGGCACCTGTCAATGCGCGCATCTGCAAACGGTCGTTGGCGTACCTGATCGCACCCTGGAAGCTCGCTTCGCCCAGACACAAGCCCTGCATGCCCGTGCCTAGGCGCGCATGGTTCATCATGGTGAACATGCAGTTGAGGCCCTTGTTCGCTTCCCCGATCAAGAAGCCCTTGGCCTCGTCGAAATTCAGCACGCAGGTGGCCGAGGCCTTGATCCCCATCTTGTGCTCGATGGAGCCGCAGGAAACGCCATTGCGCTCGCCCGCTTCACCCTCGGCATCGGGCAGGAACTTCGGCACGATAAACAGCGAAATGCCTTTGGTCCCGGCCGGTGCGTCCGGCAGTTTCGCCAGTACCAGGTGAATGATGTTGGCGCTCATGTCGTGCTCGCCGGCGGAGATGAAAATCTTGCTGCCGGTGATCCCATAGCTGCCGTCGGCCTGAGGCACGGCACGGGTCTTGATGATGCCCAGGTCGGTGCCGCAATGGGCTTCGGTCAGGCACATGGTGCCGGTCCATTGGCCGGCGGTGAGTTTGCTCAGGTAGGTCTGTTTCTGCGCTTGCGTGCCATGGGCGTGGATCGCCGACATGGCGCCATGAGTCAGGCCGGGGTACATGCCCCAGGACGTGTTGCTCGAGCCCACCATTTCGCTGATGACCAGCCCCAGCGAACTGGGCAGCCCCTGGCCGCCATACGCCGGATCGGCCGCCAGGCCATGCCAGCCACCCTCGACGTATTGGGTGAACGCCTGCTTGAAGCCTGCGGGCGTCGTGACCACGCCGTTGTCGAAATGGCAGCCCTCTTCGTCGCCGCTGCGGTTGAGTGGCGACAGCACATTCTCACAGAATCGGGCGCCCTCCTCGAGTATCGCATTGATCATGTCCGGGCTGGCATCGGAGGCGCCGAGGGTTGCGTAGCTGCTGTGGAAGTCGAAGACGTGGTCAATCAAAAAGCGCATGTCGCGCAGGGGAGCCTTGTAGTCGGGCATGGTCATTTCTCCGGCAGTAGATGATCCAAACCTACTGCCGCCGCCCCACCCTTCACAATCACAGTCCAGACGCTGAATGCGCCGTCATCACTCAACTGCAGCGGCGTCCATGCGCACGGCGCCACGGCGGCTCTGCCCGAACGCCATCACGCAATTGCGCCCGGCGCCCTTGGCGCTGTACAACGCCTGGTCAGCGGACTTGAGCACTTGCTCGGGCGTGCGTTGTTCCAAGCGTTCGGCCACG
>Ga0068839_105620_pt1 | contig 9737 bp, 12 predicted proteins | sample Hof3ISUMetaT_12_FD_68485 | JGI IMG/M metagenome (GOLD analysis project Ga0068839, IMG submission 68485) | Enriched soil aggregate microbial communities from Iowa State university to study microbial drivers of carbon cycling -... | ecosystem: Environmental > Terrestrial > Soil > Agricultural land... | reverse complement strand
GCTGAAGGAACAGCGCCCCATCGGTAGAAAGCTCGCTTGAGGCGGGCTTTTTACTGCCAATCTTCAGGTTTCTTCAACGGAGGTGTTTCCCATGTCCGAAAAAGAGTCCATCACCACATTGCTCACCCTGCTCGACTCCCGTCAGGTTCGCCTGGCTGCCGCCTGCAAGGAAATCGCCGACTGGGTCGATCATCAAGGCGGACATCCGACGGCGCTCAGAATCCGTGATCGGCTGAACGACATCGAAAAGGATACGCCCCTGATCCGCAACACCCTGTCATCGCTGCGGCCAGTCGATCCGCCGCTGCCACGGTTCAGATGATTGCGATCGGGACACCGATGCACAGACACGACCTGATGCGGCATGCATGAGCGGCGACACTCTCGTCACCGCGTGTTTGTGTCTGTTTATTTTTCCTGTTCCCAACCCAGCCCGGCGCTGGGATTTTTTTGCGCCCGTGGCAAGCGAACGCCACCCCGACCCAGTTGTCTAATGAGCACCTCGTCATGAAGGAGGTCGTTCGAATGGTCACGCACTTCAAGATCGGCGGGCAGCTGGCCTGCGGTCACAAGGGCAGCAACCTCCCCGCCACCCGGGAACTGAATCGGGTGAAATGCCGAAGCTGTCGCAATACCGACGCGTACAAAGAGGCACGCAAAACCGAACGCAACGCTGCACGTCGCGCCGCGCGCAAGGCCAAATCCGTTCACGCCGCCACTGACTGGCGCCAGGCCTGGATCGAGCGGCTGACCGCCATGGCAGGACTGCAACGGCTGCCACGGGGTTTTCGTGGTCAAGCCTTTGTCTAGACGCACCAGGTGGCACCTTCCCGAGCCGATCCTGCCGCCACTTCAATGAATCAGGCACGCACCGCGGCCGCCGGTGCGCGCCCCTTCCGATGTGAGGCATTGGCAACATCCGCCTTCCTCGGCTAGGGTCACTTGGCGTATCGAACACAGGCGTCTTGATTGGCGGAAATCAGCCCATGGAGGAAGCGATGTCATCCACTCGTAATGCCGAACAAACCTATCGCCAGTGGTCCAGCCCGATCCTGCTTGAACTCAAGGAGCGAGAACATCAGATGTCCCCTTCAGACCGCGAGGCCCTGCAAAATATTCTGCTGGAAAGAAGGCTGATCAATGTCGGCAATCCCGACGGCAGCGATCGGCGCAAGGCCGACTTGAGCACCCGCGACCAACAAGAGTAGTGACGCAACGGGCAGTCACTGACAGCGGCGGAAACAAACAAGGGTTTGCATCACGTTTCACCAGCAAACCCTTGACCTGCCTGCAAATTCTTTGTCCTGGCGGTACGCTGCAACGCGACCGTCAGATGGACGATTTCAAGCGAGCGCCTAGGGCGACGAGCAAATCGGACGAGGGGCAAACCTGTCGCGAGCGAACCAGGGCAGCCGCCTTGGCGCAGCCACCAGGGCGCTGGGTGGGTGGAAATCCGTATCGATGTACACGGTACTGGTCGGCGCAAGCCCGGATCAGAGCGATTCCAGGTGACCGCCCACCTCTCACTATCTACACTGCCGAAGACGCTGGAACGACGTTTGGTACACTTGGGATAACACGCCTGAACCTTCAACATCGCAACAATATAAAAGTGCTGGGTGAAGGTCCATCGACACTGATCTTCTCCCATGGCTTCGGCTGCGACCAGACCATGTGGCGTTATCTGCTCGACCACTTCGCCTCTCGCTTCAAGGTTGTTATGAGCGCGAACTGCTCAGCGCCCGAAAAATCGCCGAAGACCTGCTACGGGAGAAATCTGCCGCGCAAGCGGCTCTCCATCAAGCCCAACACGAATTGAACATGGCCTACGAAAAAGCCAAGCGTCGCGCCTTGTTCGCCGAACAGATGGTGGCCATTGTCAGCCACGACCTGAAAAACCCGCTGACCGCGATAAAAATGGCCTCTGACGTCCTGTCCAGGGGGGAGCGCACCGCCAGGGAAGTCAAGATGCTCGGCCACATCAGCCAGTCGGCGGATCGCGCCGAACGGATGATCGCCGACCTGCTGGACTTTGCCCTGGCCGGGGTAGGCCACGGCATTGCGATCAGCCCTGCCGCCGTGGACTTGCACGCACTGGTACGCCTGAGCGTCGATGAGCTGCGCATCGCGTTTCCTGACGTCAGGTTGCTGCATCAGTGCAGTGGGTCGGGTGACGCTTATCTCGATGCGGATCGAGTGCAGCAGATCATTGGCAATCTGGTGGCCAACAGCGTGGCCTACGGTGATGTGAACCAGCCGATCGTCGTGACTTCACGCCTCGACGAGGATCAAGCAGTGGTATCGGTGCGTAACCAGGGTAGCGTTATCCCCCCGGCACTGATGGCCACGTTGTTCGAGCCCATGACCCGAGGTACGGAGACCGATACAGATGCGCGCAGCGTAGGACTCGGGTTGTTCATCGTGAAGGAAATCGCCCGGTCACATGGCGGCGATGTTTCGGTCAGCTCAAGCGCCGAGGACGGTACGGCATTCGATGTCCACTTTGCGAAAAGTCATTTTCTACCTGCGTACCGGCCTCACCGTAACAGCGGTGCCTCATGGAGCTCGATCGTCGGAACGACACCCTCCAGCCGCCGACTATTGAGTAACTCACGGGTCCTGTTGACGTCGAATACCTGCCCCTGGTCCATCAGGGTCAGGATGAGCTCATCTGCAACACGGTAGCGTCCACAGTCCGGGCAGTCTCTTTCTTCCCACGGGCCGTGGCATTGAATGCGCTGTGCGACACCGACACAGATAAGACAATTCATCGCGATCACCATTTTTATTGTTTGAACATGATCCATCATGAGCCGCTTGTCAGCGCATGCGCACCCGATTGACGAAGTGTGTACCAGTCGACTCGGGAAATCGAAAAAAAAGTTCGCAATGCCAGGTGTGTTTGCCAGTTTATTTGAACGACTTGCTGTTCTCGGCCTTGCCCTCCTGCATTTGCACAGAAGACTGGGTGCCATCGGTGTTGTCCTTGGTGGTGTTCTGCGAACTGTCGAAGCAGCCCTGCAGCATGAACAAACTGAAAAAGCCCAGGCACAGGTAAAATTTCTTCATCACTTATCTCCGGGTGAGTTGGCCTGATCTTGCGATCAGGCGCTATTTTTCGTCAGATTCATGCTGCCGGCTTGAGCACCACTTTTGTCCATCCGTTGTCACGGGCATCGAAATGCTGATAGGCATCAGGTCCTTCAGCGAGCTTCAGCCGATGGGAGATGATCTGCGCGGGATTGGCACGGCCATGGTGAATCAGCTCCGCCAGGCGGCGGTTATAGACTTTGACGTTGGCTTGCCCGGTTCGTATCTGCTGCCCCTTGAACCAGAAAGCGCCAAAGTCGAAGGCCATTTTACCTTCCTTCGCCAGCTCATTTTTCGCACCTGGATCTTGTGGAACAAACACCCCCACGACACCGATACCGCCGGTGGCCTTCGTCGACGCCACCAGGTTGTTCATGGTCAAGTGATTGGCTTCATGGCCATGCCGGTCGCAGCACTGATACCCCACACACTCACAACCGCGATCAGTGCCTTTGCCGTGAGTCAGATTGAGGATCTGATCGACCGCTTCCTTCTCCAGCGAGTTGATCGGCGTGGCACCCATCTGAGCCGCCAGCTTCAAACGGTCCGGGTGGTTATCGACCACGAATACCTGGGACGCACCCTTGATCATTGCGCTGTGGGCGGCCATCAGGCCGACCGGGCCGGCACCATAAATGGCAATGCTTTCCCCCGGCAAAAGACCGGCCAACTCCGTGGCGTGCCAACCCGTTGGAAAGATATCGGACAGCATGACGTAGTCGTCCTCACGCTCTTGCGCGTCCTCGGGCAACACCAGGCAGTTGAAGTCCCCATAGGGCACGCGGAGCAATTCAGCCTGCCCGCCTTGATAGGGCCCCATATCGGCAAAGCCATATGCAGCCCCTGCGCTACCAGGGTTCGCTGTCAGGCAAAAACCGGTCAGCCCCTTTTCACAATTTTCACAGAATCCACAGCCGATGTTGAACGGCAGGCAAACGCGGTCACCCACCTTCACCCGGTCGACGCCTGCACCGACCCCGATCACCTCTCCGAGGTTCTCGTGCCCGAAAACACGTCCGGTCTCCATGGATGTACGTCCTTCGTACATGTGCAAATCCGAACCGCAGATATTGGTCGTGGTAATGCGCACCAGAACGTCCGTGGGTTTTTCAATTTTCGCATCGGGAACATTCTGCACGCTCACGTCACGCGGGCCGTTGTATACGATGGCTTTCATGGTGTTCTCCCATTGGCAAACGAAAGGCATATTTCATCTGCACAGACTTATCTGGCCGAACGCAATGAACCTATGTTCAATCAATTGATGTGGGTGAGTGACGAGCGGTTGATCGAAAGGCCACGCGCGGAAAAATACTGAATTTTCTTCCGCGGCCGGCATCTGTGTAGCGAGCGATCCGGACAACGAATATACGTGCAAGACCGGGGGGTGGTTTCAAGGCCCGGCAACCTCTCGCCTTGCTGCCGCCGGCTTAACGCAGGAATGTCATTCAGAAAGAGGAAAAGCGTTTGGCCGATCTTGATTGGGTTCAATGGCCGGCGATGCTGGTGACGGTGCTTGCCGCGTGGCTGATCGGTTCTCAGCGGCCAAAAAGGCGAATGGCCGGGTTCGTATGTTTTAGTTTAAGCAATGTGCTGTGGGTGATCTGGGGCCTGTACGCGCAAGCCCATGCGCTGATCGTGTTGCAAATTTGCCTGTTCCTCATGAATCTTCGAGGGTTGGGCAAAAACTACAAAGGCGAGAAACACCAGCGCCCCTAGGACACCCGGGAGCTTTTCAGATTTTTTCTGAAACCGCGGGCGTTCATGCCCAACAGCACACACTCCAGAACGATCAAGGCATACGCATCCGAATGAAGCCCCCAGATAACCCACAAGGCATTACTCGCGATGAAGCCCCAAAAAGCGATCATCCGCCGACGGGGTTGTTGGGACCCGATGAACCAGGCCGAGATCACCGTCACCACCATGGCCGGCCACTGAACAAAATCGATAATGTCCAACTTCCTCCCCTTTCGAACGATGGATCGAACCGTCTCCTCGACCTCATGTGCCCCCGCCAGCGCCCTCCACTGCCTGGGCGTATCGCTTTGTCGCTTCCGTCACCAGGACCTTTCGCTCGTCGCTATTGATGTACCCCAGTCTTGAGTATTGTTCGGCAAGTCGAAGCAACTCTTCGTATTGCTCCTGAGCATTCATGCGAACTTCAGGCCGGGTCAGCAATAGTTGCCACACCTGCAGCGCCTGTGCCTTCAGATCGTCGGACATGATGTCGGTTCCAGGACATGTGTTGCGGTAGAGCCAGGCTTCCCTTGAGATGTTCAACCATGACGACGTATGGCAATACGCGGGACATCCCGCCGACGCCTCGTGACGTATGATCGTTTTGACATTGCAGGGAAACGCACGCCCGGCACCTCGCTTGAACCTTTGCCGAATGGTTCCGGTCAAGATTTTCAGGCATCCCCACCCTGGTGCCGCGCCAGCCTGATCGGCAAAGCTGGCGAATCTACTGGCCTAAGGTCATTTGACAACCAGATCCAGTCGGAGAGTTTTGGCTATTTCTGCCCACCCGTCCCTACAACAGGCTAACTTTAACGTCGAGTGGGATGTCGAGGACTCGGCGTTTTGACCGTGCTATTTCAATGACTGAATCCAGGGACTGATGCGTTGAAAAATTCACGACCGTTAACCGTAGAAAACCCTGGTTCCGGACTGGCCGACACTGACCAAAGACTGTGGCGAATGTATGTGTTGCCCGGCAGCATCCTGTTAACCGGATTGGTTCTTTCCGTAGCGCTCGGCATCCTGGATTTGCGTGAGAAGCGGCATCAATCCGAAACCCAGGTCACGTCCCAACTGGCTGGCGTACGGTCTCACGTTGAAGCGCAAATACGATCCAGATTCGATGTAACGGAAGGACTTGCCCAGCTCCTGCGCCTGGACGGTGGTATCTCCCCTGAGCACTTCCAGGGAATGTCGAAACTGGCGATGGCATCACAACCCGACATTCGCCACATCGCCCTTGCACCCAATGACGTGGTTCGCGATGTCTTTCCCCTGGAAGGAAACGAGCGTGTCGTAGGTTTGGACTACCGCACAGTACCCGATCAATTTGGCGCGCTCCTGCGTTCTCGGGAAATCAAGGCACCTCTTTTGGCCGGGCCGGTCGAGCTCATCCAGGGCGGCGAAGGGTTCATCCATCGAAGGCCAATTTTCGTGAGCGGTCCCGATGGCGGCGACCTGTATTGGGGCATGGCTTCTGTGGTGACAGATGTCAAATCGCTGCTTGACGCCGCCGGCCTGAATGAATTGCCAAACCTGCAGTGGGCGTTACGCGGCAAGGATGGCTCAGGCGCCGATGGAGGCATGATTTCTGGTGATCCCCGGCTGTTTCAGCAGCAAGCGATTACGACCCGGGTTGATGTCCCAGGCGGGACCTGGCAGCTGGCCGCAATGCCGAAAAGCGGGTGGCCGGCCCGTTCTTTCCTGGACTCGCCGCTTTTTCTCCTGGCGCTGGCTTGCACGGGAATCTTCACCTTTTTTGCTGCACATCTCAGTAAAAGCCACAGTCTCATCAGCCAACGCAATGCGGCCCTCGACCACGAAATCAAAGACCGACAAGCCATAGAAATGTCGCTGGTGCAAAGCGAGGCCCGTTTTCGCGCGCTTTTCGAACGTTCGCCCGATCCCATCTGGATTCTGCGCCGGGGCGGTGTTTGCATCGATGCGAACGCTGCCGCGATGAAAGTGTTCGGTTTCCATGACTTGGCGACACTCCACAAGATCAAGGCTACCGACATCTCGCCTCCGTTCCAGAACGATGGCCAGGCAACGACGACAAAGGCCAGGACCATGCTCGAAACGGCGCTGGCCAACGGCATGCACCGCTTCGAGTGGCTGCATAAGCGAGCTGACGGCAGTGTATTTCCAGCGGAGGTTACATTGTGCACCGTCAGCCTCTCAGGCGAGCCGATGCTCTACGCCGTTGTGCGTGATATCTCCGACCGCAAGCAGGCAGAAGTAGCGCTGCGCAACCAGAAAGCCTTACTCCTGGATATCGTGGATAACGCCCCGTCACTCATTTACGTCTATGACACTGAAGGAAAACTTCGGCTGTGCAACCGCTTGTTCGAACAGGTTGCCGGCCATGCCTTTGATGCGATGGAAGGCAAGACACGTGAAAGTTATCTGCCCGCAGGAGAGGCGCGGACCCTTGAAAAAAACGACAGAAAGGTTTTGTCGACCGGAGGGATCCAGCGCTTTGAAGATCAGCTGAAGCAACAGGGAACACTTCGCACTTACCTGACTACAAAATGCGTATTACGAGGGGTCGATGGAAAACCCACGGGCGTCCTGGGGATTTCCACGGACATTACCGAGATAAGGCAAAGCACCGAACAGCTGCGCCTTGCCGGCATCGTGTTGGATCATACCGCTGACGGTGTGATCATCACCAATGCGCGTGGGCACATACTCTCGGTAAACGCGGCCTTCACCAAGATCACGGGGTTCACCGCGCAGGAGTCCATAGGACTCAAGCCAGGCATCCTGGTGTCCGAAAAACAAGACAACAGGTTTTATCGCAACCTGTTGAAAACGCTGAAACTGACGGGCTTCTGGCGCGGTGAACTCTGGAACCGCAGAAAGGACGGACAGCTGTACCCGCAATGGTTGACCATCAATACCGTCTACAACGATGCCGGCAAACTGATTAATCATGTCGCGGTTTTTTCAGATATCTCGGCCATCAATCAATCACAGTCCGATCTCGAACGCATGTCGCATTACGATCCGGTAACGGCCTTGCCTAACAGGACGTTGTTCCACGAGCGTCTACAGCACTCCCTTGATTTATCGTTGAGCTACGATAAAGCCTTGGCCGTCGTCGTATTGGACCTTGATGCCTTTAAAACGGTAAATGACAGCCTGGGTCATTCAATGGGCGATTTGCTCCTGCAACAGGCAGCGAACCGGTTCCTGTCTTGCGTACGCGCCGAAGACACGGTTTCTCGCCTGGGGGGCGATGAGTTTGCCTTGATCCTGAATAACCTGACTCACCCAACGGATGCCATTATCGTTGCGAAACAGCTTCTGCTGTGTCTCAAGGAACCCTTCGACCTGAATGGCACCTCGATATTGCTCACCGCCAGCATCGGGATTTCCATTGCACCGCATGATTCCGAGACGCCTGAGCAGTTGCTGCGGCAAGCGGACACGGCCATGTACGGCGCCAAGGAGGGTGGCCGCAACGATTACCGGTTCTACCAGCCTGAGATGACCTTGCGCGCGCAAGAACGGATGAACAGTGAACACCTGTTAAGAAGAGCGGTGCAAAGGCATGAATTTGAAATCTGGTATCAGCCAAAAATCAACTTGGCAGACAACGAAGTGGCAGGCGCGGAGGCCCTCGTTCGATGGCGTGATCCCATACGCGGCATGGTCTCCCCTGCTGATTTCATTCCCCTGGCGGAAAGTACCGGGCTGATTATCCAGATCGGCGAGCAAGTTGTAGACATGGTGTGCGCCGATATAAGGCGCTGGGCCGACCTTCAGATGCCACATGGCGTGATTGCCGTCAACGTGGCGGCCTTGCAAATCGATCGAAGCGATTACGTTGAAACCATCAGGAGCACGCTGGAGAAATATGACCTTGCTGCGAATGTGCTGGAAGTGGAAGTGACTGAAAGCCTGATGATGGCAAGTCCAGACCATTCCAGAGAAATACTGGGCTCACTCCAGGCGCTCGGCATCACCACCGCCATCGATGACTTTGGCACAGGCTACTCATCCTTGGCCTATCTCAAGCTTCTGCCTATCAACAGCTTGAAAATCGACCGTGCCTTTATTTCCGATCTGCCGCACAACCAGAGCGACGTTGCCATTACCAAGACCATCGTCGACTTGGGTCATGCACTTGGCTTCAAGATCATTGCAGAAGGTGTGGAAACCCAAGAGCAAAGCACATTCCTCAAGGCCATAGGGTGCGACCAGGCCCAAGGGTATTTTTATGGACGGCCAATGCCGGCGCCGGAATTTGAACTCTGGCTAAAACAGAAGTCTGGATTGCAGGTACAAAACTCTTGAGCCCATCCCGTCTTCCACAAGCAATGCCTAACCGATGAATCTGAAAATAAGCGAGTAAGTCACATGCAAATGTCAGAGGCGTACCAACTCACCGAAGCGCTCACTACCAATGATGCGAACCTCAAACTTCATGAGGGATGGAAGCTGCTCAGTGTCGTGGTGACCACACACCCCAATGGCCAGCTTCATCCGTGCTACATACTCGGCAAGTCAAAAGCCATGCATGATGAACCGTCGGCCTGAGCGTCGATGCACGCCGAGCGATCGTATTGAGGCCAGCGCCATGCGCTTAATGCCGTTCAGTCAAGCATGGGGCGACGCTCGATCGCACGCGATGGTCGTCAATGATGACACGGCGCACCTGACACCCCTCAGCGCTCTCGGGCTCATCGCCAGCAGGCTGGTTCCCACAGGTGTCGCCGCGCCGGGCCATCGTGGTTACCGGGCGCTCAAATCCAAAACCAGGCGGCCTGACAGCCGAGCATTTTTCCGGACACCCCCAATCCCCTGTGGGAGCCAGCCTGCTGGCGATGACCTTGGAAGAAGATCTCTTTGAATTTTTTCCTGACGCAACCACTCCCTTATCCATGAGCAAATGGAGG
>Ga0068839_110028_pt1 | contig 9895 bp, 9 predicted proteins | sample Hof3ISUMetaT_12_FD_68485 | JGI IMG/M metagenome (GOLD analysis project Ga0068839, IMG submission 68485) | Enriched soil aggregate microbial communities from Iowa State university to study microbial drivers of carbon cycling -... | ecosystem: Environmental > Terrestrial > Soil > Agricultural land... | reverse complement strand
CTGACTTACAAGCTTAGTTCACCTGAAGCTTCCCGCGATTTTTGTCCAGAAGAGCCTTGCCGATCCCCTTCACCTCCAGCAACTCGTCGACGGATGCAAACGGCCCATTACTTTCGCGATACGCAACAATCGCCAAAGCCTTGGCCTCCCCCACTCCGGACAACTCACGCTGCAAGGTCGGCGCATCAGCCTTGTTGAGGTCCACCTTTACCGATTGCGCACCCGCCGAAGCCTCCATCGCCACCGGAGCCTTGGGCGCCTCCGTCTTGGATGCAGGCGCAGCGTTAGCGGGGATGGATAGACTGGTGAGCAGGGCAAAAACCAGGGAGTAGAAATAGCCTGTACGCATAAATGACGCTCCATGACATCGGTTGAGGAAGCAGCTTTTCCGCAGCTGCTTCCTTAAGTTAGGCGATGTAGGGAGAGTGTCAAAAATGTGTCTATTGCGAAATGTGAGACAATCAGGGTTCGAGGCGACGTTGCTGGTAGATCCAGTCGACGATTTCGCCGTCGGGGCTGTAGCCGCTGACGGTTTCGCGCAGGAGCTGGCGGACACGCGAGTAGTCATCGTGCTCAACGGCAGCAAGCAACTCGCTTAGTTTTGCCCTTAGAACGTCCCACGATAAATGATCCTCGCTCGCGCTCATAATCATTGGGTGCTGCGTTGCGCTAACGTTGTCACCTATCAGCAATTCTTCATAAAGCTTCTCGCCAGGACGGAGCCCCGTAAACTCAATCGAGATGTCGCCATGCTGGTTTTTCTCAGAACGAATACTCAACCCGGATAGATGAATCATCTTTTCCGCAAGCTCAACAATTTTCACAGGTTGTCCCATGTCAAGGACGAAAACATCCCCACCTTGCCCCATCGAACCTGCCTGAATCACTAGTTGCGCCGCTTCAGGGATTGTCATGAAGTAACGCGTGATCTTCGGATGAGTGACGGTGAGTGGACCACCTGACTTGATTTGTTTGTAAAAAAGCGGAATTACCGAGCCAGACGAACCCAGGACATTACCAAAACGCACCATGGTGAAACGAGTTTTATTAACATGGGATACATTGGTGGTATCGCCGAATAATACGGGTGCCAACTCTCGACTCAAAGCTTGAAGTGTCAACTCGGCGAGACGCTTGGTGCTACCCATCACATTCGTAGGTCTTACAGCCTTATCCGTTGAAATCAGGACGAAGTTAGCGACCCCCGCTTTCAGCGCCGCTTGAGCGGTGTTGAGCGTACCAATAACATTATTGAGGACACCTTCGGCTATGTTGTGCTCAACCATAGGAACGTGCTTGTAAGCTGCGGCATGATACACAGTGTCTACATGCCAGGTTTTCATGACGTCCAGTAATTTATCCGGGCTGCGCACCGAACCCAAAATAGGTAAGAGGCGCACTGATAAAGACTCACGAGCAATTCGTTGCTCAAGCTCGGACTGGATGTCGTAAAGATTGAATTCACTGTGCTCGAACAGCAGAAGTGTCGTTGGATGAAGCGTTAGAATTTGCCGGCACAGTTCCGATCCAATAGATCCACCTGCCCCCGTGACAAGAACTGTTTGTCCCTTGATGCAATGCTCCAGCAGATCAGCCTGGGCTGGTACGGCATCTCGCCCTAAAAGATCCGCGATGTCTACTTCCTGGATATCATCGACTTTTACGCGACCACTGGCCAGGTCCATGAAACCGGGGACACTTCGAACGTGCAGCGGGAAGCCTTCGAGGAAACCGAGTATCTCACGACGGCGACCTCGGCTGACAGACGGGATTGCCAACAAAATTTCCTGCGCACCAGTATCATCGATCATCTGCTGAATATGTTTGGGCTTGAAGACCTGCAATCCTGCAATAATCCGATTACCAATGCTGCTGTCATCATCAATAAACGCGACAGGCCGCATAATACGCCCCATACGTAACGCAGCAACTAATTGATTTCCAGCAGCTCCCGCACCATATATGGCAACTTTGGGAAGTCCGTCATCTCGATTGGCAAAAGGCACGTGCTGGACGGCAGAAAACCAATCCCCCAAGAAATATTGACGCATGGCCAGGCGCAACCCACCTACCATGATCAGGCTTAACCACCAATAGTTGAAAACAACTGAACGAGGAACAATAGTTTGGTGATTACTGTATAGATATACGAATACGCCAAGAATCAAAGCAGACAAGCTGACTGCCTTGATAATTGTGATCAAGGCATCATTCCCGAAATAGCGCATTACGGCCCGATACATGCCGAAACGAATGAACAAGGGAATTGCTACTATCGGGGCACTTAAAAACAACCAGGAATGGGCGATGAGTGGATTGACCATATCATCGATGCCGAGGCGCACCAAAAATGCGAGCCACAAGGCTGCCCATACAAGAACGACGTCAGTTAAAACCTGAATGAGTCGCTTCTGGCGACGTGGCAGCCCCAGCAACAGTGCGCGTAACTTATCCATAACTCCGTCGTACACCTCGAACCGCTCCCCTATTGACCGTATTGACGAGTGTACGTCCCCGGACGCACTCGTTACTAAAAATCTATGAATCAGGTCTCCAAAAAGCTGAAAAACCGGTTGTGCAATTAAGGGGGCTGAATGCAATCGCCAAGCTGAAGCCGTTGAAACCTGCAGCAAATGTCCACTGCTGGATAAAGGGCTCTTGCATCTTGCTTTCATTTAACCCGGTATTTCAGGCAAATTTGCAAACTGCATGGAAAATTGGGTTCAGGCCTCCAATCTGCAAGGTGCTGACCCCTTTCTCCGTTAGATTGTAGACAAAAACCAAGCTAGAGCTTGACGGCTTGCTGCATGACACTACGAATAGCTTCGCACGTATTTGCGATTTCAGCCTCAGTCAACGTCGGATGCACCATGAACATCAGGCTCGTCTCACCCAGCTCCTGTGCGACAGGCAGGCGAACATCTGGACGCCAACCCGTATCATCGAATGCTTTCTCGAGGTACACCTCAGAACATGAGCCCGAAAAACAAGGCACGCCAAGGGCAGAAATCTCGGACAGGATACGATCCCGGCTCCAGTCAGCCTTTAATTGCTGTGGCTCTACGAAGACATAGCATTTATAGGCTGCATGAGCGCAGTCTTCAGGAATTGCCGGAACGCGTAGCCCTTGGAGCTTACGAGCTTGTGACCATATTTGTTCTGCATGATTGATTCGACTTGCACGCCATTCAGGCATACGACGTAATTGAATACGACCGATTACCCCTTGCACTTCCAGCATTCGCCAGTTCGTACCAAAGCTCTCATGCAACCAACGGAAGCCTGGTTGGTGCTCGCGTTCGTAAATTGCCTCCCAACTCTTGCCGTGATCCTTGAACGACCACATTTTCAACCAGAGAGCTCGGTCATTCGTCGTGACCATGCCACCCTCTCCACCAGTAGTCATGATTTTGTCCTGGCAAAACGACCAAGCGCCGACGTGTCCAATGGAACCCACGGAACGCCCCTTGTACTTCGCGCCATGCGCTTGAGCGCAGTCTTCGATCACCTTGAGGCCATGAAGCGTTGCAAGTTCCATGATCGGGTCCATATCGCACGGCCAGCCGGCCAAATGAACGCAGATAATGCCCTTGGTACGAGGAGACAATACGGCCGCTATAGTCTGCGCAGTGATGTTCTGGGTATCGCGGTCGACTTCGGCAAATACAGGCGTCGCACCTGCGTTGACAATGCTGGAAACCGAGGCAAGAAAAGTGCGAGGCGTAACGATGACCTCGTCTCCGGCTCCGATTCCAAGCGCTTCCAGCGCCAGATCGAGGGCAACGGTGCCATTTGCAAGGGCAACGGCATACTCTGTACCTGCCCACTTGGCGAACTCTTTCTCAAACTCGCGACATTCCTGCCCGGTCCAATAATTGACCTTGTTGGAAAGCACTACGTCGCGAACGGCATCGGCCTCTTCTTCAGTGAACGAAGGCCAAGGAGAAAATGGAGTATTCAACACGTTTTTACCTGCCATCCATAATTAAAAAAGAGCCGCCGAAAACCGGACGGCCGATCAGTCACACGTATCCGATGGACGAACACTCAGGAACCCGCAATCGCTCGAGCGGGCACCCCTGCGACAGTCATGTTATCAGAGATATCGCAAATCACTGCTGCACCGGCTCCCACCATCACGTACGAGCCAATATTGAGCATTTGCCTGACGCACGCACCGATACCAACCCAGCTACCGTCACCCACCCTCACAGCGCCTGCCAATCGAGCGCCCGGACTTATGTGCACACATACGCCAAGCACGCAGTCGTGGTCAACGCTAGAGCCCGTGTTTAGAATCGCTCCCTCACCGACTGTTGCGTAAGCATTGACCACCGCCGAGGCAAACACCACCGTGCCAGAACCAATGCTGGCGAACCGACTTATTGTGGACGAAGGATGAATCAACACTGGAAGATGCGCGCCTGAGGCTTTCAGCTCATCGATTTTGCTGCGCCGAACTTTATTGTTGCCTATTGCGACCAGAACACCTTCAAATTCCTTCACACGCCTGAGCAAGTCCTGGGTTGTTCCGACGACGGGCCAGATCCCTATGGAGGTTACTTGTGGCCATGCATCATCAAAGAATTCAATGACTTTCCAGCCACAGCTGTCAGCCGTATCGGCGACAACCTTGCCGTGCCCACTCGCACCAAGAATTGCCAGCCTCTTCATTTTTTAGTTCCGGTGAATTTTGTCATCGTAACCTCTCCCTCCGCGCTGATCCCATCCCTGATCAACACTTTTTTTGATGGTGAGGAAGATGATTTTCAGGTCAAGCCAAAGTGACTGATTGTCAACATACCAGACATCCAGTTTGAATTTCTCTTCCCATGACAGCGCATTGCGACCATTGATCTGGGCCCACCCGGTAACACCCGGCCGCGCATCGTGTCTTCTAAACTGCACATGGTCGTACAGTGGAAGATATTCCATCAATAGGGGGCGTGGTCCCACCAGACTCATGTCACCCTTTATGACGTTCCACAACTCAGGCAACTCATCCAGGCTACTGGATCGAAGAAATCGGCCAAAATCCGTCATACGTTCAGCATCGGGCAACGGATTACCATTGGCATCCAATGCGTCCCGCATAGTGCGAAACTTAATCATTTGAAAGGGTTTGCCCCCGAGGCCCGGCCTGACCTGACGAAACAAAATCGGGGACCCTAACCGCTTGCGAATCAAGTATGCGACAACTGCGATCACGGGAGACAATACAATCAACCCTGAGACGGAGGCCACAATATCAAAGAAGCGCTTAAACATCGAAAGTCCTTGAGTACAGATATCGTTGTGGAACAAATGCGTTTGAATTCATTTCGACAAACGCTTGAAGTGCTCACCAAAGCGCTCGACTCCGACACGCAAGCAGAGTTCCTTTTGATAGAACGTGAGCCCATTCTCGGCCATTTGACTACGCTTCTGCGCCGTCATTTCCATCAGAGCCTGAACCGCATCCGCAAGCGCTTGCGGATTGTCTGACTCACTCACGACACCGCAACCGGCTTCGCACACAAGATCGGCAGCATCGCCATCCACAGCCATCAAAATCGGCTTTCTGGCCGCCATGTATGCCTGGGTTTTAGAAGGAATTGTGATCGTGAACAATGGATCTTTTTTTTAGATGCACCAACAAGGCATCGGCACTGGCCAAGTAGGCGCCTACCTCCGACATTGGAACAGCCGGTAAAAAAAATACATTGTCGAGATTTTGGCTTATCGCCAATGACTCCAACCTGGTAGCTTCGACTCCTCCGCCAAGAAAGATGAACGCTACGTCGCTTTTATTCCGCTGAAGTAAACTCGCAGCTGCAATGACCGTCTCTAGCGACTGCGCCTTGCCCATGTTTCCAGCGAACAGGATTCGAAATTTCGAGGTGACTGGAAAGTTCTTCGGTTGACTTTCCGACGCAGGACTAAACACACCTTCCGCACACCAATTATAAATGATATCGATTTTTTGCGACGGCACCCCTCGCTCGATTAATAGTCGCTTGAATCCAGGGGACAGCACTACAATTTGGTCGACCTGACCATATACCCAATCGCAAACGCGAGAGACAATTTTCAAAAGCTTTTCATTCGAAAACATCCCTGTAGCCTTGAGTGTGTCTGGCCACATATCCTGAATATCGTACACCACGGGTATGCGTCGAAAAAAACGTACCAGCGCTGCTGCAATGCCTACCGTCAATGGTGGATGGTAGGCATAAATGACATCAGGTTTTTTCGCGCGAAAAAGGCCATAGAACAAAATACTGGCCGCAAAACTGACGTAGTTGAACACTCGACCGATACCACTCTGCCCATGACTTGGATAGAGTGGTACGCGTGTAACCTGTACACCGTCTATAAACTCTCGCTGCAGCAATTTTATTTTATAACCGGCATACAACTTGCCACCGGGATAATTTGGAAACCCGGTGACAACTTCGACATCAAAGCCTTGCGCGACCAATTCTCGAGCAAAAACCAATCCTTTGAATGTCGGCTCAGGATCAAACCACTGGGTGAATAGGAGAACACGAACGGCCATTCGTATTAGTACCTTCTCCAAACGGTGCGCATGACGTAGTCCCGGTAGCTGTGGATAATGCGTACAACTTTCTCTGCCACATTAGGCATACTGTAGTCACTTACCAGGCGCAAAGTACGGTCATCGTCACGACCTTGCCCCTCAAGCACCTGCAACCCCTGCATAACGCGCTCAGCCTCAAGGCCGACCATCATTACAGCGGCTTCTTCCATACCCTCAGGACGTTCATGCGCTTCGCGAATATTCAACGCCGGAAAGTTCAGGATTGATGATTCTTCATTGATAGTCCCACTATCGGAAAGGACCGCTTTGGCATCAAGTTGCAACTTATTGTAATCTTTAAAGCCCAACGGCTTGAGCAACCGCACATTTTTATGAAACTTTGCCCCCATAGCATCCACGCGCTTCTGTGTACGCGGATGAGTCGAAACAATGACCGGAAAATTATAATGTTCGGCAACTGTATTGAGCGCTTCAACCAACTTTGCAAAATTTTTATCAGAATCGATATTTTCTTCGCGGTGAGCACTCACCACGAAAAATTTACCTTTTTCCAAGCCAAGACGAGTAAGAACGTCCGATGCATCAATACCTTCACGATAATGATTGAGCACTTCAAACATTGGGCTGCCGGTCTTGATTACCATGTCTGGCGATAGGCCTTCCCGCAACAGATAATCACGAGCAATCGTACTGTACGTCAGGTTGATATCAGCAGTGTGATCAACGATGCGTCGATTGATTTCTTCAGGTACGCGCATGTCGAAACAACGGTTACCAGCCTCCATGTGGAAGGTGGGTATCTTGCGACGCTTGGCAGGGATGACCGCCATGCAGCTGTTAGTATCGCCTAAGACCAACAAGGCTTCTGGCTCAATCTCTGCCAGTACGCGATCCACGCTGATAATCACATTACCGATGGTTTCAGCACCAGTAGCGCCCGCTGCGTTCAGAAAATGATCAGGCTTTCGGATACCCAAATCCTGAAAGAAGATTTCATTCAGTTCGTAGTCGTAATTTTGGCCAGTGTGAACAAGCACATGATCACAATATTGGTCCAGGGCCGCCATTACGCGCGACAGACGAATGATTTCTGGGCGGGTGCCCACTACGGTCACGACCTTCAATTTTTTCATTTTTTAAGCGTCACATTCAAAAAGTGATAGAAAAACACCAGTGATTGTCGTCTCATGCACCCGAATCTTAGCCGAAACACTTGGTTACCGAGCAACTGGGGCAACGCAACGAGCTCATCCTGACTTCCCGAAAGATAGACTCTCTGACCACCGAGGGAGACAGAGAGCAGTGCAAATCTTATTCAGGCGCTGCAACAGGACGTGCGTACGTATCGGGTAGTTCTCGATTGAAAATCTCGTTTGCCCATAGCATGACGATCATCTCATCGGTACCCACGTTGGTAATGTCGTGCGTCCATCCTGGTACGGTTTCTACAATTTCCGGCTTCTCGCCCGTAGTTAACAACTCGTAATATTCTCCTGAGACAATATGACGGAATCCAAAACGGGCCCTACCCTTGATCACGAGAAACTTCTCAGTTTTGGAGTGATGGTAATGGCCACCACGAGTCACACCAGGGTGAGCTGTGAAATATGAGAACTGCCCACTGTCGGACGTCTTGAGCATTTCAACGAATACGCCCCGGGGATCACCGTACTTGGGAACTTCGTAAGCGAAACGGTCCGGTGTTAAATAACTGACATATGTGGAGTAAAGCGCTCGTACCAGGCCAGTGCCGACTGCCTCAGTGATCAACGTATCGCGGCTATCATGAAACGCTTTCAACTGCGAAGCCAAGGCGCCAACACTAATAGTGTACTGAGGCTCGACAGTAACAAATCGCTCATCCGAAAGCTGTCCGTCCATAGCGGCAATGAAGTACTTGATGACGTCATCAATATAGACGAGAGTTATGTTTGCCTTTGGATCGTTAACCTGAATCGGCAAGCCATGGACAGTATTATGGCAAAACGTTGCTACGGCAGAGTTATAGTTTGGACGAGCCCACTTTCCAAACACATTTGGCAGCCTGAATACGTATACTTTTGTTCCATGATTATCCGCTAAATCTTTCAACGCCGCTTCAGCACCGCGCTTGGAACATCCGTAGGGATTATCCAGTTCGGCTTGACTGGAGGACGTATAAAGTACGGGTACAGGTTTGTCACACCCGGCTACAGCATCACAAAGGGCGCGAGTCAGATCTGTGTTGCCCGCCTTAAACTCCTCTGGATCCTGGGGGCGATTGACGCCAGCCAAATGAAACACGAAATCAACTTCGGCAACCAATTTTGGAAGATGCGCAATATCGTCTTGACGGGTGAAACGCAGGACTTCGACATCACTGCGTTCGCTCAAGTGCGCTATCAGGTTCTTCCCAACAAATCCGTTGGAACCAGTAACCAGCACTTTCATCATGTCATTCCTCGGGCGTGGCGTGTTCGCCACGTTGAATCGCGCGCATGAAATCAAGCTTGAGCAGAAGCTGTTTCATGCCATCCACATCCAACCTAACAGTATTATGGGAGTTGTAATCCTCGGTGCGAGAAATTTTCTCTTCGCCCTGCTCTACAAATTTGGCATAGTTTAGGTCGCGCAAATCAGGTGGAACGCGGAAATAGTCGCCGCGATCTTCCGCACAGGCCATTTCCTCTCTGCTCAACAGGGCTTCGTAAAGCTTTTCACCGTGTCGCGTACCAATTACCTGAATAGGATGTTCCGGAAGGTTGAGCATTTGCGTCAGTGTTTTAGCCAGCACTTCTACGGTTGCTGCAGGCGCTTTTTGCACAAACAAATCGCCGTTATTGCCATGCTCAAACGCGTACAACACTAGATCCACTGCATCTGCGAGCGTCATCATGAAACGAGTCATATTCGGGTCAGTTAGCGTTAGCGGCTTACCATCACGAATTTGTTGAATAAATAGCGGTATGACAGAGCCTCTCGACGCCATCACGTTGCCATAACGGGTTCCGCAAATTACTGTTTTATCGTCATCGGCGCCGCGGGACTTCGCCACCATTACTTTTTCCATCATTGCCTTGGAAATACCCATGGCGTTGATTGGATATACTGCTTTATCTGTGCTGAGACAAACTACGCGCTTGACTCCATTCAAAATGGAGGCTTCGAGTACATTTTCCGTACCCATTACGTTGGTTTTCACAGCTTCCATCGGGTGAAATTCACACGAAGGTACTTGCTTGAGTGCTGCAGCATGAAAAATATAATCAACACCGCGCGTTGCGTTCAAAACGCTTTGGTAATCCCGCACATCACCGATATAAAATTTCAGCTTCGAATTTGCGTAAAATTTACGCATGTCATCCTGTTTTTTTT
>Ga0068839_104147_pt1 | contig 9903 bp, 8 predicted proteins | sample Hof3ISUMetaT_12_FD_68485 | JGI IMG/M metagenome (GOLD analysis project Ga0068839, IMG submission 68485) | Enriched soil aggregate microbial communities from Iowa State university to study microbial drivers of carbon cycling -... | ecosystem: Environmental > Terrestrial > Soil > Agricultural land... | reverse complement strand
CGACCACGCCGCACTCAGTTGCGCACAGATAAATTCCAATAATTCCTGCCTGCCCCGTTCTCGCCCGAGACCGGTCGCCGGCCTGCGTATGCCTGATCAAAGCGTCAAGACTACCGACAGAGACCTTGCGCATGCCACTCGCTTTGCTTGCACTCGCTGTTGCCGCTTTCGGCATCGGCACCACTGAATTCGTCATCATGGGCCTGCTGCCCGATGTCGCCCGCGACCTCGCGGTGAGCATTCCCCACGCTGGCCTGTTGATCACCGGCTACGCCCTGGGCGTAGTGTTCGGTGCGCCGATCCTGGCGATCGGCACCGCCAACATGCCACGCAAGGCCACGTTGCTGGGCATGACGCTGATGTTCATCCTCGGCAACGTGCTGTGCGCACTGGCGCCGAACTACGCAACGCTGATGGCGGCGCGAGTGGTCACCGCGCTGTGCCACGGCGCGTTCTTCGGCATCGGTTCGGTGGTGGCCGCCGGGCTGGTCGCACCGAACAAGCGGGCGCAGGCGATTGCCATGATGTTCACCGGCCTGACCCTGGCCAACGTCCTCGGCGTACCGCTGGGCACCGCGCTCGGCCAGTACGCCGGCTGGCGCTCGACCTTCTGGGCGGTCTCGGTGATCGGTGTGATCGCCGCCCTCGCCCAATGGCTGTGGTTGCCGAAACACATCCCGATGGACAAGGCCAACCTCGCCAGCGAGTTCAAGGTGCTGGGCAAGGTCAACGTGTTGCTGGCGCTGGGCATGAGCGTGCTGGCATCCACCAGCCTGTTCAGCGTGTTCACCTACATCGCGCCGATTCTGCAGGACATCACCGGCGTCAGCCCCCACGGCGTGACGGTGATGCTGCTGTTGTTCGGTGTCGGCCTGACCGGCGGCAGCATGCTCGGCGGACGCCTGGCCGACAGCCGTCTGTTGCCGTCGCTGGTGGGTGTTGCGCTGGCGGTGGTGGTGATTCTGGCGGCGTTCAGCCAGACCAGTCGCTCGGTGGTTCCGGCGGCGATCACGCTGGTGCTGTGGGGGATTTTTGCCTTCGCCCTGTGCCCGATCCTGCAACTGCTGATCATCGATCAGGCTCACGAAGCACCGAACCTCGGCTCGACCCTGAACCAGAGCGCCTTCAACCTCGGCAATGCCGCCGGCGCATGGATCGGCGGGCTGGTGGTGGCCAGTGGCGCGGACCTGGCGGACCTGCCGTGGACCGGCGCGCTGGTAGGCGTGCTGACCGTGCTGACGGCGCTGTTTTTCATCTACCTGCAACGTCGGGGTGTCGCTGCGGTCAATGTGTCCGGCTGATTTTCCCGGGGGACACAATTGTGTCCCCACCCGGCGTCAGCCCATCCAACCCTTGCGTCCATGAATGGGCGCGCTGTCTTTTCACCCCCCATCCAAAGGACCCCGGATGCTTGAACTCGTCGCCGCTTTCATCTGCCTCACCACCCTCCTCACCTTTGTGAATTTCCGCTTCATCGGCCTGCCTCCGACCATCGGCGTGATGGTTACCGCACTGATGTTTTCCCTGTTGCTGCAAGGCCTGAGCCTGCTCGGTTACCCCGGTCTGGAAGAGCGCGTGCAGCAACTGATCGGCCAGATCGACTTCGGCGATCTGCTGATGAACTGGATGCTGTCGTTCCTGCTGTTCGCCGGCGCCTTGCACGTGAACCTGAACGACCTGCGCAGCTATCGCTGGCCGATCGGCCTGCTGGCGACCTTCGGCGTACTGATCGCCACCGCCGTGATCGGCAGCCTCGCCTATTACATTTTTGCCCTGTTCGGCTGGCACGTGAGCTTCCTCTACTGCCTGTTGTTCGGCGCGCTGATTTCCCCGACCGACCCGATTGCGGTCCTCGGCGTGCTGCGTACGGCCAATGCCTCGAAGCCGCTGAAGACCACCATCGTCGGCGAATCGCTGTTCAACGACGGCACCGCCGTGGTGGTGTTCACCGTGCTGCTGGGCATCGCGCAACTGGGCGAAACCCCGACTATCGGCGCCACGGCCATGCTGTTTGCTCATGAAGCCATCGGTGGCGTGCTGTTCGGCGGGCTGATCGGTTATCTGGTGTACCTGATGATCAAGAGCATCGAGCAGCACCAGATCGAAGTCATGCTGACCCTGGCGCTGGTGATTGGCGGTTCGGCGATGGCCACCGAGCTGCATGTCTCGGCGCCGATTGCGATGGTGGTCGCCGGGCTGATCATCGGTAACCTCGGTCGCAACCTGGCGATGAACGACATGACGCGCAAATACCTCGACGGTTTTTGGGAATTGCTCGACGACATGCTCAACGCGTTGCTGTTCGCGCTGATCGGGATGGAGCTGTTGCTGCTGCCGTTCAACTGGCTGCACGTGGCGGCGGCGAGTTTGCTGGCGCTGGCGATTCTGCTGTCGCGCCTGCTCACCGTGGCCCCGGCCATCGTCTTGCTGCGGCGCTGGCGCACGGTGCCGCGCGGCACGATCCGGATCCTGACCTGGGGCGGATTGCGCGGCGGTGTTTCGGTGGCACTGGCCCTGGCCCTGCCGTTGGGCCCGGAGCGCGATCTGCTGCTGAGCATCACTTACATCGTGGTGCTGTCGTCGATCCTGTTGCAGGGCCTGACCATCGGCAAACTGGTCAAGCACGCAACCCGCGATGAGCCGGCGACCGCTGCCGAGCCCGCGCACCATTGATCATTTCTTGATCCGCTGCGGATCGGGCTTTTCGGCCTGATCCGCAGATTCCTTCGGCGCATCCGTTTCTTTCGGCGCACCGCTTTCACTGCGGATCTGCGCATGACTGATCAGGGCAAAGATGAAACTGCCGCCGATGATGTTTCCCGCCAGCGTCGGCCCGGCAAACACCGCCCAGAAGTCACTCCACGGCAACTCGCCGGCAAACACCAGATACGACACCTCCGCCGACCCCACCACGATGTGAGTGAAATCGCCCAGTGCCATCAGATAGGTGATGAGGATGATGATCCACATCTTCGCGCTTTCCATGGACGGGATCATCCAGACCATGGTGGCGATCATCCAGCCCGAGACGATGCCCTTGGCGAACATCTGACTCGCATGGTTCTCCATGACCTTGCGGCCGATTTCGAGGAAGGCCTCGTCGGTCTTGCTGTCGAAGATCGGCAGTTCGAGCATCACGTACGCCACCAGAATCGTCCCGCACAGGTTGCCGAACAGCACCACGGTCCAGAGCCGGATCAACCGGCCGAAATTGGCCAGGGTCGGCTTGGTCATCACCGGCAGCACGGCGGTCAGGGTGTTTTCGGTGAACAGTTGCTGGCGGGCGAGAATCACCGCGAGAAAGCCTGCGCAGTAGCCGAAGCTGGCGATCACCTTGAATTCGTCGCCGTCGGGCAGACGCGAGTTGAGCAGGCCCATGCCCATCAGCGACAGGCCCATGGTCAGCCCGGCTGCCAGCGCCGACCACCACAGCGCGGCGATGCTGCGCTCCAGTTCCTGGTCGCCTTGTTTGCGGATGATTTCATGCAGGACCGCCGCCCGGGGCGGCTGGTTTTTCTCGACTTCGTGTTGTTCCTTGGCCGAGAGGTCGGGGGTCTTGCCGTCTGTTGGTGTGGTCATGGCGGGAAACCGGTGGCGGGGTCATAAGGCTACGACACGCGCCGCTCGGCTTCCGTTCGCCGGTGTGACGCGATTACTCGGTAACGGGCACGTCATCCTTGAACTGGTCTTTGACGTACCTGATTTCGGTTCGCCCGTGCGGCGCCGGCAGGCCGTCTTCGCCGAGGTTGACGAAGACCATCTTCTCGACGGTCAGGATGCTCTTGCGGGTGATCTTGTTGCGCACTTCGCAGGTCAGGGTGATCGAGGTGCGGCCGAACTCGGTGGCGGTGATGCCCAGTTCGATGATGTCGCCCTGGCGCGAGGCGCTGACGAAGTTGATTTCGGAAATGTACTTGGTCACCACACGCTGGTTGCCCAGTTGAACGATGGCGTAGATCGCGGCTTCTTCGTCGATCCAGCGCAGCAGGCTGCCGCCGAACAGGGTGCCGTTGGGGTTGAGGTCTTCGGGTTTTACCCACTTGCGGGTGTGGAAATTCATCTTCACTCCTGAGCGTCTTGCCGAATGATGGCGCCATCTTGGCAGACTGAGCGGTCATGCTCCATGAGGCTTCTACTATGGTCGCGATTGGCGATCTTCATCTGGCCGACAGAAACCCTTTGGAAGATCAGTCTAGACGGCTATAATCGCCCCCGTTTCAAAACGGTAACGTTCACTTGCTACCGTTTTCCCGCCACCTGTCCGAGGGGCGCTGCAGCAGGTTCAACCTGTCAGGCTCGGATGGGGCGTTGACCGGCTCAGGCCGGACACTAAACGCACAACGGCGCCCATTCGCATACATTACGAATGGAGGCTCTTCATGAGCGCTGTTATCACGCCTGCCGATTTTAACGATTACAAAGTTGCCGACATGTCCCTGGCTGCCTGGGGCCGTCGCGAAACCATTATCGCCGAATCGGAAATGCCGGCCCTGATGGGTCTGCGCCGCAAGTACGCTTCCGAGCAGCCTTTGAAAGGCGCAAAAATCCTCGGCTGCATCCACATGACCATTCAGACCGCCGTGCTGATCGAAACCCTGGTTGCCCTGGGTGCCGAAGTGCGCTGGTCGTCCTGCAACATTTTCTCGACTCAGGACCAGGCCGCCGCTTCCATCGCCGCTGCCGGCATCCCGGTTTTCGCCTGGAAAGGCGAGACTGAAGAAGAGTACGAGTGGTGCCTGGAGCAGACCATCCTGAAGGATGGCCAGCCATGGGACGCCAACATGATCCTCGACGACGGCGGCGACCTGACCGAGCTGTTGCACAAGAAATACCCACAGGTTCTGGACCGCGTTCACGGCGTGACCGAAGAAACCACCACCGGCGTGCACCGTCTGCTGGACATGCTGGCCAAGGGCGAGCTGAAAATCCCGGCCATCAACGTCAACGACTCGGTGACCAAGTCCAAGAACGACAACAAGTACGGCTGCCGTCACAGCCTGAACGATGCCATCAAGCGCGGTACCGACCACCTGCTGTCCGGCAAGCAAGCGCTGGTCATCGGCTACGGTGACGTGGGCAAGGGTTCGGCCCAGTCCCTGCGTCAGGAAGGCATGATCGTCAAAGTCTCCGAAGTCGACCCGATCTGCGCCATGCAAGCCTGCATGGACGGTTTCGAACTGGTTTCGCCGTTCATCGACGGTATCAACGACGGCACTGAAGCGAGCATCGACAAAGCGCTGCTGGGCAAGATCGACCTGATCGTGACCACCACCGGTAACGTCAACGTTTGCGACGCAAACATGCTCAAAGCCCTGAAGAAGCGCGCCGTTGTCTGCAACATCGGTCACTTCGACAACGAAATCGACACCGCTTTCATGCGCAAGAACTGGGCATGGGAAGAAGTGAAGCCACAGGTACACAAGATCCACCGTACCGGTGCTGGCTCGTTCGACCCACAGAACGACGACTACCTGATCCTGCTGGCCGAAGGCCGTCTGGTGAACCTGGGCAACGCCACCGGTCACCCGAGCCGCATCATGGACGGTTCGTTCGCCAACCAGGTGCTGGCGCAGATCTTCCTGTTCGGCCAGAAGTACGCCGACCTGTCGCCAGCCCAGAAAGCCGAGCGCCTGACCGTTGAAGTACTGCCGAAGAAACTCGACGAAGAAGTGGCCCTGGAAATGGTTCGCGGCTTCGGCGGCGTGGTCACTCAACTGACCAAGCAACAGGCTGACTACATCGGCGTGACCGTCGAAGGCCCGTTCAAGCCGCACGCTTACCGCTACTAAGAGCAGCTGCGAGCTTCAAGCTTCAAGCGGCAAGCAAGGCCACAAGCCGGGCTTGCCGCGCGAAGCCCGAAAGCTCTGCCCCTATTTGTCAAAACAGTGTCAGGCCGCAAGCTTCAGGCACAAGAGACCAGCGCACCTCCGCTGCTCTTGCAGCTTGAAGCTTGCAGCTTGTAGCTGGAGGTCCCCTCCATGTCCCAAGACCGTCGCTACAGCTTCGAGTTCTTCCCGACCAAGACCGATGCTGGGCATGAAAAACTGCTCGCCACTGCCCGTCAGCTGGCCACCTACAACCCCGACTTCTTTTCCTGCACCTACGGCGCTGGCGGTTCGACCCGTGACCGCACGCTGAACACCGTGTTGCAGCTGGAAAGCGAAGTCAAAATCCCCGCCGCCCCGCACCTGTCGTGCGTCGGCGACAGCAAGGGCGACCTGCGCGGCCTGCTGAACGAGTACAAGGCCGCCGGCATCAAGCGCATCGTCGCCCTGCGCGGTGACCTGCCGTCCGGCATGGGCATGACCAGCGGCGAGCTGCGTCACGCCAATGAACTGGTTGAATTCATTCGTGAAGAAACCGGCAATCATTTCCACATCGAAGTCGCCGCCTACCCGGAAATGCATCCGCAAGCGCGCAACTACGAGGACGATCTCGCCAACTTCGTGCGCAAAGCCCGTGCCGGCGCCGACAGCGCGATCACCCAGTACTTCTTCAACGCCGACAGCTACTTCTACTTTGTCGACCGTTTGCAGGCGCTGGGCGTGGACATTCCGGTCGTGCCGGGGATCATGCCGATCACCAACTACAGCAAACTCGCGCGCTTCTCAGACGCCTGCGGTGCGGAAATCCCGCGCTGGATTCGCAAGCAGCTGGAAGCCTACGGCGATGACAGCCAAAGCATTCAGCGTTTTGGCGAACAAGTGGTCACGGAAATGTGCGAACGCCTGCTGCAAGGCGGCGCGCCCGGCCTGCACTTCTATTCCATGAACCAGGCCGAACCGAGCCTGGCGATCTGGAACAACCTGAAGCTGCCGCGCTAAAAAGACGTAACCGCAGAACCAGAAGATCGCAGCCACGACAGTGCCTACAGCGCTTTCGCCGCTGCGATCTTTTGCTTTTAAACGCCCGAAACAGAGCTTCTGCGGCCAGTTTCTGGCTCTTTGCCGTTTCTCGTCGTAATCTCAAGCCATGCCTTTGATCACGCAGTTATTCGCCGTGCTGGTTTTTGCTTGCCTGAGCTTTGCCGCTCGGGGCGAGAAGCTGCGTATCGTCACCGAACCGTGGGCGCCGTACGTCTATGAACAAGACGGCAAGAACCTCGGACTGGACTACGAAACCACCGCCATCGTGTTCAAGCGCCTGGGCATCGAAGTCGAATGGCAGTTCCTGCCGTGGAAACGCTGCCTGTCGATGCTCGAAACCGGCCAGGCCGACGGCGCGCTGGACATCTTCCACAGCGACGAACGCGACGCCACCCTGCTCTATCCGAGCGAACCGCTGTCGGACGTCGAGTTCGTGATGTTTTACGCCAACGACCGCCCGCACCCTTTTCGCAGCCTCGAAGACCTCAAGGGCCTGACCATCGGTACGTCGCCGGGCTACCTGTACAGCCCCGATTTTCGCGAATCAACGTTATTCACCCGCGAGCCGGCCCCAACCCACGAAGCCAACTTCGGCAAACTGGTGCGCGGGCGCATCGACCTGCTGATCACCGACCGCCGCGTGGGCCAGCATTTGCTCGATGAATTGGATATCCGCAACCAGATCACTGAAAACCCCACGGTCATCAGCCGTCAGAGCCAGTTTCTGGCCGTGCGACGCAATGCGGGGATGGATTTGCTGGTGCAGCGCTTCGGCGCCGAACTCAAGCGTTTCAAGCGCGAACCGGCCTATGCCGAGCTCAGCGCTCGCTACGGCGCAGCCCCCGCTCTGGCGGCACCGCTGGGCAACGCCACCGCCAGCGGCAAAACCGTTGAGCAGCAGGAAAGCGGCGCGCAGTGATTGCTCTGTTATACTCCGGCGTTCCCGCCAGGCTCACGCCCGGACGCCCGGAACCGTAACAGGCCTCCCGACCCGCTACAGCGCAGCTTTTCAGCCCGCGCGAGCGCTCCGGACGTGCCTTCGGAACCGCAGCAGGACCGGACGGGATTGCGTCCTCTTAAACGCCATTCGCGCCAGGCAAGACTCCCATTGGGCCAAGCCCTAACTAAAACAGGATTACTCATGTCCTTTGCTTCCCTCGGTCTCTCCGAGGCTTTGGTCCGCGCTATCGAAGATGCGGGCTATACCGAGCCTACTCCGGTGCAACAGCGGGCCATTCCCGCCGTGTTGCAAGGTCGCGACCTGATGGTTGCGGCTCAGACAGGTACTGGTAAAACCGGCGGTTTCGCCCTTCCGATCCTGGAGCGGCTGTTTCCCAACGGTCACCCGGACAAATCCCAGCGTCACGGCCCGCGCCAACCGCGCGTGCTCGTGCTGACCCCTACCCGCGAACTCGCGGCGCAGGTTCACGACAGTTTCAAGATCTACGCCCGCGACCTGAAATTCGTCAGCGCGTGCATCTTCGGCGGCGTCGGCATGAACCCGCAGGTTCAGGCCATGTCCCGTGGCGTTGACGTGCTGGTGGCGTGCCCCGGTCGACTGCTCGACCTGTGCGGCCAGGGCAGCGTCGATCTGTCCCACGTCGAAATTCTCGTGCTCGACGAAGCCGATCGCATGCTCGACATGGGCTTCGTCCACGATGTGAAGAAAGTCCTCGCGCGCCTGCCGGCCAAACGCCAGAACCTGCTGTTCTCTGCGACCTTCTCCAAAGACATCACGGATCTTGCCGGCAAGCTGCTGCACAACCCGGAACGCATCGAAGTGACGCCGCCGAACACCACGGTCGAGCGCATCGAACAACGCGTCTTCCGTCTGCCGGCCAGCCACAAGCGTGCGCTGCTGGCCCACCTGATTACCGCCGGCGCGTGGGAACAGGTGCTGGTGTTCACCCGTACCAAGCACGGCGCCAACCGTCTGGCCGAGTACCTGGACAAACACGGCCTGCCGGCTGTGGCGATCCACGGCAACAAGAGCCAGAACGCCCGCACCAAAGCCCTGGCCGACTTCAAGGCCGGTGAAGTGCGCATCCTGGTTGCCACCGACATCGCCGCCCGTGGCCTGGATATCGACCAGTTGCCACACGTGGTCAACTTCGAACTGCCGAACGTCGATGAGGACTACGTGCACCGTATCGGCCGTACCGGCCGGGCCGGTCGTTCGGGCGAGGCGATCTCGCTGGTCGCGCCGGACGAAGAAAAACTGCTGAAAAGCATCGAACGCATGACCAAGCAGAAAATCGCCGACGGCGACCTGATGGGCTTCGATGCCAGCACCATCGAAGCCGAGAAGCCGGAAGCCCGTGAACGTCCGGACATGCGCAACCCGCGCAATGCCCGTGGCCCACGCGGCGACGGCCCGAATGGCGGCGGTGGCGGCGGTCGTAAAGACAAAGGCAAAGACAAGGGCAAGGAAAAACCGGCCGGCGAACGTGGCGAGCGTCCAACCCGTCAACAGAAGCCGCGTGAAGGCACCCCGGCCCGCGAACAACGCCAGCCAAGCCAGCCGCCACGCGCCGCTGCTGACCGTGCTCCGGACGAATTCCTCGACGACGATATCGATAACTTCGGTAACCGCGTTGATTACGTGCCGAAGCAGGCTCCGGCCGGTGGTCGCAACCGTCGTCCAGGCGCTCCGGCGCAAGGCGCAGGTTCGGGCGCACCACGCGGCGGTCAGTCGCAAGGTCGCCAGAACGGCCCGCGCAACAGCAACGGCTCGAGCACCGGCACCCCGCCAGGCAAACGCAGTGGCCCACGCAACGGTGCTCCGCGTGACGGCCAGGGTCGTCGCGATGAAAATCCGCGCAACCGCCGCCCGGCCCGTGACGATCAGCAGCGCGCTGAACCGGCCGTGCAGAACCCGCGCAGCAGTGGCCCGAAGATCATGCACAAGGAGTCGAAAGCCGACCGCTTCCCGACGCCTGAGCAGCTGGATCAACTGCCAAGCCGCCCACGCGGTGAAAAACCGGCCTTGCTGACCCGCAATCGCTGAGTTTTCGACTGCAATGAAAAATGCCCCGAC
>Ga0068839_108611_pt1 | contig 10044 bp, 7 predicted proteins | sample Hof3ISUMetaT_12_FD_68485 | JGI IMG/M metagenome (GOLD analysis project Ga0068839, IMG submission 68485) | Enriched soil aggregate microbial communities from Iowa State university to study microbial drivers of carbon cycling -... | ecosystem: Environmental > Terrestrial > Soil > Agricultural land... | reverse complement strand
CTCGGTGGCGCCCCGTGCCATGTGGGACAGCGACGTGCCGACCCTCTCCGAGTTCGCCCGTCGGGCCCAGCGCAATCCCAACGTGCTGTTCGTGGTGTATGACGACGCCACCGGCCAGCATCTGACCCGCTACCTCAACCGCGAAAACCCGATCAACAAGGCCCTTTTGGAAAAAGGCCAGGGCGAGCGGGCGCTGGACAAGGTGTTGGATGCGGCGAAGAACGATCCGTCGGTCTACTACCTCGAAGCCTCGATCAACCCCAATGGCGTGGAAATCGGCAAGGTGCTGATGGGTGTCTCGACCGCCTCGGTTGAAACCGATCTGGCGGCGCTCGATCAGCGCTTCACGGCGTTGATTGCCAGCAGCGATCAACTGGTCGGTGACAGTCTCAAGGGGGCCGCTGCCGACAGCGCCACCGCCATGCAGGCTCGCCTGCAATCGGCGCAGTCCACAGCTGCCGAGATGAAAGCCAACACCACTAGTACCGTGCAGGATGCTGCTGCAACGCTGCGCTGGCGTATCGGCATGGGCCTGGCGCTGGTGGGGGCCGGGGTGCTGTTGCTGCTGGCGGTGGTGCTCGGTCATCGGGTGGTCAATCGCCTGAAAATGCTCAACGCCGCCATGGATGACCTGGCCGCAGGCGAGGGTGATCTGACCAAACGCGTGCAGATCAACAGCAAGGACGAAATCGGCGACATGGCCTCGGCGGTCAACCGCTTTGTGGACAAGTTGCAGCCGATCGTGCGCGAGGCCGGGGATGTGGCTCAGCGCACCGGTGTGGAAATCGGCGCCATGACCCTGCGCAACGCCGGGGCCGACGCAGCGGCCGGGATGCAGCGTGATGAAGTGGCCGAAAGCCTGCGAGCGCTGTCGCAAATGGCCGATGAGGCTCAGTCGGAAAGCCATGCGATGCAGGCGGCGTTGAAGCAGGTGGTCGATATTCGTCAGGCTACCGACGAGAACACTCGCACCTCGGCCAAAGTCGGCAGTCTGATCGAGGCGCTGGCGGGGCAGGTCGACACCGGGGCGAAAGTCATCGAACGGCTGGCGCAGCAGAGCGAACAGATCGAAGTGGTGCTGACCGTGATTCACGGCATCGCCGAGCAGACCAACCTGCTGGCGCTCAACGCGGCCATTGAGGCGGCCCGGGCCGGCGAGACCGGTCGCGGGTTTGCAGTGGTGGCGGATGAAGTCCGGGCGCTCGCGAGCAAGACCCAAAGCTCGACCGGCGACATTCAGGCGCACATCGTGGCCCTGCAGCAGGGCGCCCGTGAGGCGGTGGAGGCGATCGGTCAGGCCGGGCGTCAGGCCAGCGAAGGTTTGCTGGTGCTGCGTGACAGCGCGCGACTGCAGCAGTCGGTGCAGGCGTCGGTCGAGCAGGTGCATGCGGCGATTGGCCTGGCGACTCAGGCAGCGGCGCATCAGGCGCAGGGCGCGCAGGCTGTGCGTGGGCGGGTCGAAACGATTCATGCCCAGGCCGAGAAGGCCGCTCAGGCGGTGGTCGAGACCACCGCCAGCGGCAAGGTGCTAGATGGTCTGGCGGCGCAACTCAAGGCCAGTCTGGGGCAGTTCCGGGCTTGATGTAGCGGGCAAAAAAAATCGCAGCTTCGGCTGCGATTTTTTTATCGGCTCAAATACATCCGGGTTGTCAGCAGGTAGACGGGCAATCCCGACACCACAATCAACAACGCCGCATAAGGCGCTGCGGCTGCGAACTCGACATTTGCGGTATGCGCCCAGACTTCAGTCGCCAATGTGTTGAGCCCGGTCGGACTCAGCAGCAATGTAGCCGTCAGTTCTTTCATGGCATCCAGAAACACCAGCGCAAACGCTGCGCCCAGTGCCGGGAAGATGATCGGTAAAGTCACCCGGCAGAACGCCGTGAACGAAGAGGCGCCGAGGGTGCGGGCGGCTTCTTCGAGTTGCGGCGCGGCCTTGTTCAACGCCGTGCGGATCGGCGCCTGAGCCAGCGGCAGAAACAGCAGTGCATACGCAATCAGCAATAGCGCGGAAGTCTGGTACAGCGCCGGCACGTAATGCAGGGCGAAATACACCAGCGTCAACGCGATTACCAATCCCGGCAGGGCGTGCAGCAGATAGGGCAGGCGTTCGGCCCAGATCGCCAGTTGGCCCTTGTAGCGCACCACCAGCAATCCGACCGGCACTGCCAACACCAGACACAATCCAGCGCCACCCAGCGATAGTGCCAATGAGGAGAGCAAGGCTTCAGTGATCGCCGCAACCGGGAATGCCGCTGACGATCCCACGGCGAGCCAGTAGGCCAGCATGCCCAGCGGAATCCCGCTGCCGACAATCGCCAGCATCAGGCAATACAGCTGACCGGCGATCGCCCAAGGGCCCAGTCGCACTTGTTCAGCCCGACGCGCCGCACCTTGGCCGGTACGTACATGTCGTCCCTTGCCGCGCACCCGCAACTCCAGCCACAACAGCATCAGGCACAGCGCCAGCAATACCGCCGACAGCATCGCCGCGTTGGCATTGCTGAATTCCAGTTCGAATTGCTGATAGATCGCGGTGGTGAAGGTTTGCAGGCCGATGATCGACAGTGCGCCGAATTCCACCAGCATGTGCAGCGCAATCAGCAGCGAACCGGCCAGCAACGAAGGCCAGAGCAGCGGCAGGGTGACGCGGAAAAACACGCCCCAGCGATTCTGTCCCAAGGTGCGAGCCGACTCTTCAAGGGATGGATCAAGATTGCGCAGCGTGGCGGCCACCGGCAGAAAGATCAGCGGATATTTCGACAGGCTCATCACCAGGATCGCCCCGCCAAGGCCTTCAAACTGTGCGCTCAGCGACACCCAGGTGAAGCTGCTGACAAACGCCGGCACCGCGAACGGCAGGCAAAGAATCACGCCCCACAGCCGTCGGCCCGGCAGATTGCTGCGCTCAAGCAGCCACGCCAGCGACAGGCCGATCACGCCGCAAGTCACGGTCACGCCAACCATCAGCGCCAGCGTGTTGCGCAGCAGGCCGAACACATAGGGGCGCCACAGTAAATGCAGCGCTTCGGTCCAGCCCGCCTGCCAGGCTTTGAGCCCGACGTAGGCCAGCGGCAACAGGCTCATGACCACCAGCAGCAACACCGGCAGCACCAGCCAGATCGACGGCCGCTTGCGCCGAGGCACGTAACCCCCTCGTGCAGCGGGGACGGATAACGATGCGGTCATCAATTCAGGCCAACTTCACGTTCCAGCTCCAGCGCTTCTTCGGCGTTGCCCAGATCGGCCGGCGTGACGTCCGGTGCTTCCAGTTCGCTGAACGGCTTGAGGCCGCGATCCGATTCCATGCCTTTGTGCAGCGGGTATTCGGCGGTGGTCTGGGTGATCACGCGCTGGCCTTCTTCGCTGGCCATGTAGGCGAGGAATTGTTGGGCTTCTTTTGGATGTTTGCTGGACTTGAGCACGGCTGCGCTGGACACGGTGATCAGGCCACCCACATCGCCGCCGGTGAAGTAATGCAGTTTGGAATCAAGCTGGCCTTTCTCCCGCTGCAGGGCGAACCAGTAGTAGTTGTTCACCAGCACGGTGGCGACTTCGCCGTTTTCCACCGCCTTGAGGGCGACCATGTTGTTGCTGTAGGTCTTGCCGAAGGCGCGCAGGCCGGTCAGCCATTCTTCGGCGGCTTCGCGACCGTGCTTTTTGATGATGGCCACGGCCTGTTCCTGGAACGCGCCGCTGGTCGGGACGAAGCCGACCTTGCCTTGCCACTGCGGATCGGCGAAATCCAGCACCGATTTGGGCAGATCTTTTTCGTCGATTAGTTTCGGGTTGAAGGCCACCACGCGAACCCGGGCGGTGACGCCGATCCAGGTGCCGTTGCCGGCGACGTATTTTTTCGGCAGAACGGCCAGGGTCGCATCATCAGCCTTGGCCAGCAGGCCTTGTTCGCCGAGATTGTTCAGCGGTGGGGATTCCTCGGTGTAAATGACGTCGGCGGGCGAGCGGTCGCCTTCTTCGATGATCTGACTGGCCAGCTGATTGCTGCTGCCCTTGCGCACATTGACGTGAATGCCGGTCTTGGCTTCGAAGGCTTTGGCGATGGCGTCGCCGACTTCCTTGTGTTGACCGTTGTAGAGAGTCAGGGAAACCGTGTCGGCAGCCTGGGTGAGGGGAGTGGCGAGTGCCAGGCCGAGCAGGGTGAAGGTCAAGCCGCGGCGCAGGGTATTTCGAAACATCATTCGCAGGGTTCCTCGCTGTCGCATTGCAAAAACTTGCAACAATGATAAACGATATTGTTTCTCAAGTGCGCCTTGCAGGGGAGGGGTGGGTCTGATAGGCGTTGGGATTCAGGTTTTCCAAACCCCGGAAACGCAAAAACCCGCTTTCGCGGGTTTTTGTGAGATTCAAGATCGTGACCTTGAATTTGAATTGGTGCCCAGAAGAAGACTCGAACTTCCACGACCGTAAGGTCACCAGCACCTGAAGCTGGCGTGTCTACCAATTTCACCATCTGGGCTTCATCTTCAGCGTCGCCGCTGTTGATGTGGCGCACTATACGGAGCGCCTTTTGATCTGTAAACCCCTGATTTGATTTTAATAAATCAATTTCAGAAAAAGCGGAGCGCAGAATGCAAAAAACCCGCTTTCGCGGGTTTTTGTGTGAGTCTTGAAACTGATCTAGTCTCAAACTCGAAATTGGTGCCCAGGAGAAGACTCGAACTTCCACGACCGTAAGGTCACCAGCACCTGAAGCTGGCGTGTCTACCAATTTCACCACCTGGGCATCTCGTCAACGTGTGTACGTCGTCGATGGCGCGCACTATACGGAGCGAGTTTTTAACTGTAAACCCCTGCCGGCAAAAAAAATGATTTTTTTTACCAGCGGTGTTCAAAACGGCTTTCGAACGTCGATAGAGGGCTTTAGAAAGGCCTTTATAGTCTGAAATTTCCCGTTTGATGGCGCCTATGCCAAACTAACCCGCATATAGACAAGGTGAAAACTCTCTAATGGCCGATTGGCAGTCCCTCGATCCCGAGGCCGCTCGTGAAGCGGAAAAATATGAAAACCCTATTCCCAGCCGCGAACTGATCCTTCAGCACCTTGCTGATCGAGGTTCGCCTGCTGCCCGCGAGCAACTGGTCGAAGAGTTTGGTCTGACCACAGAAGACCAGATCGAAGCCCTGCGCCGCCGCCTGCGCGCCATGGAGCGCGATGCTCAACTGATCTATACCCGCCGCGGCACGTATGCACCGGTCGACAAGCTCGACCTGATCCTCGGTCGCATCAGCGGTCACCGCGACGGCTTCGGCTTCCTGGTGCCGGATGATGGCTCCGACGACCTGTTCATGAGCCCGGCGCAAATGCGTCTGGTGTTCGACGGCGACCGTGCCCTGGCCCGTGTCTCCGGCCTGGACCGTCGCGGTCGTCGCGAAGGCGTGATCGTCGAAGTGGTGTCCCGTGCCCACGAAAGCATCGTCGGCCGCTACTTCGAAGAAGGCGGTATCGGCTTCGTCGTCGCGGACAACCCGAAGATCCAGCAGGAAGTGCTGGTGACGCCGGGCCGTAACGCCAACGCCCAGATCGGTCAGTTCGTCGAGGTGAAAATCACTCACTGGCCGACTCCGCGCTTCCAGCCGCAAGGTGATGTGATCGAAGTGGTCGGCAACTACATGGCGCCGGGCATGGAAATCGATGTCGCCCTGCGCACCTACGATATTCCGCACGTCTGGCCTGAAGCCGTTCTGAAGGAAGCCGGCAAGCTCAAGCCGGAAGTCGAAGAAAAAGACAAAGAGAAGCGCGTCGACCTGCGCCATCTGCCGTTCGTCACCATCGACGGCGAAGATGCCCGCGACTTCGACGACGCGGTCTACTGCGAAGCCAAGCCGGGCAAACTGCGCCTGTTCTCCGGCGGCTGGAAGTTGTACGTGGCGATTGCCGACGTTTCCAGCTATGTGAAGATTGGTTCGGCTCTGGACAACGAAGCCCAGGTGCGCGGCAACTCGGTGTACTTCCCCGAGCGCGTGGTGCCAATGCTTCCGGAGCAGCTCTCCAACGGTCTGTGCTCGCTGAATCCGCATGTCGATCGTCTGGCCATGGTTTGCGAGATGACCATCTCCAAGTCCGGCGAAATGACCGACTACTGCTTCTATGAAGCAGTGATCCATTCCCACGCCCGTCTGACCTATAACAAGGTCAGCGCGATGCTGGAAACGCCGAAAGCGACAGAAGGGCGCAAGCTGCGCGGTGAATACACCGACGTCTTGCCGCACCTCAAGCAACTCTACGCGCTGTACAAGGTATTGCTGGCTGCCCGTCATGTACGTGGCGCGATCGATTTCGAAACGCAGGAAACCCGGATCATCTTCGGTTCCGAGCGCAAGATTGCCGAAATCCGTCCGACCACCCGTAACGACGCGCACAAGCTGATCGAGGAATGCATGCTGGCGGCCAACGTGGCCACTGCCGAATTCCTGAAAAAGCACGAAATCCCTGCGTTGTACCGCGTCCACGACGGCCCGCCACCGGAGCGTCTGGAAAAACTGCGCGCGTTCTTGGGTGAGCTCGGTCTGTCCCTGCACAAAGGCAAGGATGGCCCGTCGCCGAAGGACTATCAGGCACTGTTGGCCAGCATCAAGGACCGTCCGGATTTCCACCTGATCCAGACCGTGATGCTGCGCTCCCTGAGCCAGGCGGTGTACAGCGCCCAGAACGAAGGCCACTTCGGTCTGAATTACGAAGCCTATACCCACTTCACCTCGCCGATCCGTCGTTACCCGGACCTGCTCACGCATCGGGCGATCCGTAGCGTGATCCATTCGAAACAGGACACTCCGCACGTTCGCCGTGCCGGTGCGATGACCATTCCGAAGGCGCGCATCTATCCGTACGACGAAGCAGCGCTGGAGCAACTCGGCGAGCAGTGCTCGATGAGCGAGCGCCGTGCCGACGAAGCGACCCGCGACGTGGTGAACTGGCTCAAGTGCGAGTTCATGAAAGACCGCGTGGGCGAATCGTTCCCGGGCGTGATCACTGCCGTGACCGGTTTCGGGCTGTTCGTCGAACTGACCGATATTTACGTCGAAGGTCTGGTGCACGTTACGGCGTTGCCGGGTGACTACTACCACTTCGACCCTGTGCACCACCGCCTGGCGGGCGAGCGTACCGGTCGCAGCTTCCGTCTTGGCGATACCGTTGAAGTGCGCGTCATGCGCGTCGATCTCGACGAGCGCAAGATCGACTTCGAGATGGCTGAAAAAACCATCAGCGCGCCGATCGGCCGCAAGAAGCGTGGCGCCGAGACGACCACTCCTGCAGCCAAGGTTGTGGAAGAAAAGGCTCCGGCAAAAACCGCCAGCCGTCGTCCGGCCAAGGAGAAGGCTGTCGAGGCCTATCGTCCGAGCGATGCCGTGGCGAAAAACGCCGAGCTGCGCAAAAGCCGTGAATTGAAGAAGGCCTTGCTGGCCGATGCCAAAAACGGTGGTAAAGCGGCGTCCGGGGGAAAGGCCGGACGGTCGGCGCCTGACAAGGCTTCCGGCGGCAAGCCAGCCAAACCGAGCAAACACCGTAAAGGCCCGCCGAAAGCGGGTTCCGCTCCAGCCAAAAGTGGCGGGGCGCGTAAACCGAAGGCGAAGTCATGAGTCAGTTGGAAAAAATCTACGGCGTTCACGCGGTAGAAGCGTTGCTGCGTCACCACCCTAAACGCGTCAAGCAGATCTGGCTGGCCGAGAGTCGCAACGATCCGCGCGTGCAAACGCTGATCGAGTTGGCCAACGAAAACCGGGTCCAGATCGGTCAGGCCGAGCGCCGCGAAATGGACGCCTGGGTTGAAGGCGTGCACCAGGGCGTGGTGGCGGACGTCAGTCCGAGCCAGGTCTGGGGCGAGGCGATGCTCGACGAGCTGCTCGATCGCACCGAAGGCGCGCCGCTGTTGCTGGTGCTCGACGGCGTGACCGACCCGCACAACCTCGGCGCCTGCCTGCGTTCGGCGGACGCTGCCGGTGCGCTGGCGGTCATCGTGCCGAAAGACAAGTCGGCCACCCTGACGCCTGTCGTACGTAAAGTGGCTTGCGGCGCGGCGGAAGTGATCCCGCTGGTAGCTGTCACCAACCTTGCGCGCACCCTGGAAAAACTCCAGCAGCGTGGGTTATGGATTGTTGGTACGGCGGGTGAGGCCGAAGTCAGCATCTATGACCAGGACCTGACCGGCCCAACCATCCTGATCATGGGTGCCGAAGGCAAAGGCATGCGCCGCCTGACCCGCGAGCATTGCGATTACCTGGTGCACTTGCCGATGGCCGGTAGCGTCAGCAGTCTCAATGTCTCGGTTGCGACCGGCGTGTGCCTGTTCGAAGCCCAGCGTCAGCGCGGTGCCAAGGCCAAGGCGGCTGCCAAAAAGGCTTAAGCCTCACGGCGTCATAAATGTGGGAGCGAGCCTGCTCGCGAAGCGGAGTTACATTCAGCATCATTGTTGGATGTTAAGCCGCCATCGCGAGCAGGCTCGCTCCCACAGTGTTTTCTGGTGTGGCAGAAAGTGTGACTGTTCAAATAATCACCAATTGCCTTGCACCTCTTCAGTCCCTTCTCTACAATTGCGCCCCTTGCTGTGGCGGCAGGCATGCATGTGCCCCGCGCCAGCAAGTCCATAAGTGTCATTCACTCCTTGTCTGACCGTTTTTGAGCGGCAGGCTACAACCCGTAAGGAGCATTCATGCGTCATTACGAAATCATCTTTCTGGTCCACCCTGACCAGAGCGAGCAAGTCGGCGGCATGGTTGAGCGTTACACCAAGCTGATCGAAGAAGACGGCGGCAAAATCCACCGTCTGGAAGACTGGGGCCGTCGTCAACTGGCCTACGCAATCAACAATGTTCACAAGGCTCACTACGTGATGCTGAACGTTGAGTGCACCGGCAAGGCCCTGGCCGAGCTGGAAGACAACTTCCGCTACAACGATGCTGTGATCCGTAACCTGGTCATCCGTCGCGACGAAGCCGTTACCGGCCAGTCCGAGATGCTCAAGGCTGAAGAAAACCGCAGTGAGCGCCGTGAGCGTCGCGAACGTCCTGAGCACGATGGCAGCGCCGATGGCGATGACAGCGATAGCGACAGCGACAACAGCGATAACGCTGACGAGTAATCCACGGACCTTTTAAGGAGCCTATCAAATGGCACGTTTCTTCCGTCGTCGTAAATTCTGCCGCTTCACCGCTGAAGACGTGAAGGAGATCGACTACAAAGATCTCAACACTCTGAAAGCCTACGTATCCGAGACCGGCAAAATCGTTCCAAGCCGCATCACCGGTACCAAAGCTCGTTATCAGCGTCAGCTGGCCACCGCTATCAAGCGCGCCCGCTTCCTGGCCCTGCTGGCCTACACCGACAGCCACGGCCGCTGAGACCGGGCAGTCGACAAGTAGCAAAGGATTGAATGCATGCGTGCCTTAGCTGAGTTCATCATGCGCGGCCGTATGCAGGCCACTCTCGTAGTGGCCGGGTGTGCAACATTGCCGTTGTTGTATTGGTTGGGTGCTGCCGCCGGGAGCCTGGTGCTTCTGCGGCGCGGATTGGCCGACGCCCTGGGCGTCGTGTCGCTGGGACTGCTGCCGGCATTGATCTGGTGGTTGTATGCCGATGACCCACGGGCACTTCTGGTGCTGCTGGGGTCTTCGGGGCTTGCGCTGGTGTTGCGCGCAAGCGAGTCCTGGGTCCGTACGCTGCTGGTCAGCGTAGCCATGGGGCTGGTGTTTTCAGTGGTGCTCGGGGCGGCGTTCGCGCCCCAGATCGAGATGCTGGCGCAGGCCTTGGTAAAGGTCATGCCCGCGCTTCTCGGTGATGCCTACCAACAATTGTCGGTAGACGAGCAGGCGCGTTTCGCGTCGCTGATCGCACCGGTCCTGACCGGCCTGATTGCGGCCTTGTTGCAGATCGTCAGCGTGCTGAGCCTGATTGTCGGGCGTTATTGGCAGGCGTTGTTGTACAACCCGGGTGGTTTTGGTCGCGAGTTTCGCGCCATCCGGATCCCGCTGGGACCGGCGATGTTGCTGCTGGCGTTGATGCTTCTGGGCCCGAATCTCGGTGCACAG
>Ga0068839_105749_pt1 | contig 10394 bp, 10 predicted proteins | sample Hof3ISUMetaT_12_FD_68485 | JGI IMG/M metagenome (GOLD analysis project Ga0068839, IMG submission 68485) | Enriched soil aggregate microbial communities from Iowa State university to study microbial drivers of carbon cycling -... | ecosystem: Environmental > Terrestrial > Soil > Agricultural land... | reverse complement strand
GGTGCCGTCCTGCTCGGCGAACTGGATTCTACCGGTACTCATCAAAGATTCCTGCTCAACACCAACAGGGCGATATCATCCGGCATCTCCCCTAGCGTGGCCAATCCAAAAACCTGCCGCAGACCATCCAGGCTGCCGCCCGCCGACTTCACCTTTTGCGGTAAAGCGGCTTCTTTCTCTTTGAGTGTGGGCTCTGGCAAAAGATCCAGAATGCCATCAGACATCAGCGTCAAGCTGAACGTCGGTGGCAGCTCGAGCACGTGGTCTTCGTAGGTAGCTTCGTTGAAAAGCCCCACCGGCAGACCGCGCCCCTCGAGGTAGCGAACACTGTCAGGCGTGTACAACACAGGCAACGGCAGATGGCCGCCGATGCTATAGGTCAACAAACCGGTCTCCTCGTCGATGACTCCACCGACCATTGTGACGTGTTTACCCAGCTTACAACTGATCAGCCCCCGGTTGATATGACCGAGGACTTCCGAAGGCTTGAATTCCGGCAGCGTGCCGTTGCGCTTGGATTCGAACAACAGGCGCGTGGTCATGAACTTCAGCAGCACGGTGACGAACGCCGAAGAGGCGCCATGACCGGACACGTCCGCCAGATAGAACGCCACCCGGCGCTCGTCGACCCGGAAGTAGTCGACAAAATCACCCGACAGGTACAGCGACGGGATGATCTGGTGCGCGAACCTGAATTCGTCGATGGCCCACGGACTTTCCGGCAGCATGTTCATCTGCACCTGGCGACCGGCGTTCTGGTCTTCCTGGAGCAGGTTCAGGCTGGCTTCGAGTTCGCGGTTGGCCTTTTCCAGTTTCTCGCGGTAGCGCTGGTTTTCCAGCAGCAGACGCGCACGATCCAGGGCCCGGCGCACGGAGTGCTCGAGCACGGCCAGATCTTCGAGAGGCTTGATCAGATAATCCGCCGCGCCCAGGCGCAGGGCCTCGACCGCGTCGTTCATCACGCCGGCGCCCGAGACCACGATCACCGGTGTCTGCGGCGACCGCTCAGTGACCTGACGGATGAGTTCGAGACCGCCCATCTGCGGCATGCGCAGATCGCAGATGACCAAGTCGGGCGTGTCTTGCTCGAATACCTGAAGACCCTGCTGGCCGTTACTGGCCTGCAAGACGCTGAAACCACTGTCTTCCAAATAGGCCGCGAGGCTCGCGCGCACTACTTCGTCATCATCGATTATCAGCAGCGTGGCACTGGTTTTTGGCATGTGGGCAAACGGCGCCAGAATTAGGTTGGCGTAGCAGGCGGGGCAACGGCCCGGCGCAGACTACTGGATTCGCTTTCTAGCCTCTCTGCTACACCGCTTCGGAGCATTCGCGCCGCACACGGTTGCACCAGAGGTGCCCTTCTAAGGCGCAGACGGTACTCCCATCCTTCGAGCGTTTCAAGCATGCGCCGATGGTCGCTTGGAGACTTTGTTTGTCAAATCACTCGCAGTTATAAGAACGGCTTCAACCGTAACCCAATCATTGGACGCGCCCACAAAAAAGGCGACCTCGCGGTCGCCCTTTCATACCGATCAATCGAGATCAGAAATCGTCTTCAACCTGCCCGTCCTTGACCTTGAACTCGCGGTTCTGCAGGTAGGCGTTGCGGATGAAGGTGTACTTGTCGCCGCTGATCAGCTTCTCGCTGGACAACAGGCTGGCGCGGGTGTCGACGATGTTCAGGCCGAAAATCGAGTTACGCACCGGCACGTCGTTGATGTAGCGATACGGGCCGGTGAAGCTGTCGACGTACTTGGACGGCGCGTCACGCAGCGTGCTCGGGCCCATCAGCGGCAGCATCACGTAAGGACCGCTGCCGACGCCCCAGTAGCCGAGAGTCTGGCCGAAGTCTTCGTCGCTGCGGTTCAGGCCCATTTTGGTGCCGACGTCGAAGAATCCGAGCAGGCCGAACGTGGTGTTGAAGATCAGGCGCGCGGTGTCGACGCCCGCCGCAGCCGGTTTGGCCTGAAGAATGTTGTTCGCCAGGTTGGTGACATCACCGACGTTGCGGAACATGTTGTGGATGCCATCTTCCAGGAATTGCGGAGTAACAAATTCGTAACCCTGCGCCAGCGGCTTCAGCGCATAGGTGTCGACGAAATCGTTGAACTGGAAAATCGGACGGTTGACGCTTTCCCAAGGATCTTCTTCCGTTGCGGCCTGAGCGGCGAACGGCACCAGCATTACGCTGGCACATACACAAAGCTGAGCAAGAGGATGGCTCCAGCGCATAGAAAACTCCTTGGATAGTACGGACGCAGCACCTGGGCCGCGGCGATTAGTGCGTCAGTATAAGACGGAAACGGCGCTTTAGGCAGTTCCCCCGGTGAAACCCACTGTAGGACGCTTCGTCATTGGCCTGTCATGCAATTGTCACCGACATTGCCTAGCCTGATCGCTATTTCAGGGACGTTTTCCATGCCTCAAGCCGAAGCCTTGCCCCTCGCGGCACCGACGCTGACCGCCGTGCTGTTCGGACTCAGCGGCTGTCTGGTGGACTTCGGCGCCCGCGCCCGTCATCAAACCAGCGTCGGCCCGGAACACGCCGACGTCACACCCGGCGCCCTCGACAGCCTGCGCAGCCTGCAGCGCCAGCAAATTCCCTGCGCCTGGCTGGATGAGTTGTCCATCGCGAGCACTCAGGTACTGGCATCGGCGCTGCCAGACTGGATCAAACCATCGCAATATTCGGCAACAATCAATCCTTGGCCGGCGCCCAACGCCTGCTGGCAAGCGTTGATGGGCTTGAATGTCGATCGCCTCGACGGTTGCGTACTGGTCAGCGGCGAACCGCGCCTGCTGCAATCGGGCCTCAATGCCGGGTTGTGGACCATTGGCCTGGCGTCCTGCGGTTCACTGTGCGGCATGGCGCCGAGCGAATGGCAGGCCCTGAGCCAGAAGGAACGCGAACAACTGCGCGGCAAGGCGACCGTGCAACTGTTCAGCCTCGGCGTGCACTCGGTGATCGATCATCTGGGCGAGCTCGACACCTGTCTGGCGGACATCAGCCTGCGTCGCCTCAAAGGCGAAAAGCCCTGACCGGGATCATGCAGGTTGGCCAAGAGTGGATTAGTCTTAAGGAGAGCCATAGACCTTTGGCGCACGGCTGCGGTCTATGCCAGTGCCTCTCGATAAAAGGAAACAACCATGCCCGCTCAAGAACTGCAAAAACAGCTCACTGCCCTGCGCGAGCAACTGGATCAGACTCCGCCGCTCACCGAAGAAGAGCGCGAACATCTGCACGACCTGATGGCGCAGATCGAATCCGAGATAAAACTGGAACAGTCCACTCAGGAAAACAGTATCGCCGATGGTGTGAACCTGGCGGTCGAACGCTTTGAACTCGAACATCCAACCATCGCCGGTACTTTGCGCAACATTGCTACTACCCTGCACAGCATGGGCATCTGAAACCCGCGAATGCAAAAAAGCCCTGCCATCATTGGCAGGGCTTTTTCATGTCCGCGAGGCGGGTTACTGACGAACGAGACGGTGGTTCGGCAGTTGCACGCTTTCAGTGCTGCGGTACGGGTTGATGTCCAGCCCGCCCCGGCGCACATAACGCGCGAACACCGTGAGTTTTTCCGGTTTCAGCAGGCGCTGCAGGTCGAGGAAGATCCGCTCCACGCACTGCTCGTGGAAGTCCGAGTGCTGACGGAAGCTGACGATGTATTCCAGCAGGCTGGCGTGATCCAGCGCCGCGCCACGGTATTCCACCACCACGCTGCCCCAGTCCGGCTGGCTCGTCACCGGGCAGTTGGATTTGAGCAGATGACTGTGCACGCTCTCCTCCACCACGCGCGAATCGTCGCAGCGCAGCAGTTCAGGACGCGGGTGTTCGTAGTTGCTGACGCTGATATCCAGATCGTCGATGCACACGCCCGGCAGCGCCACAACGCCTTCAGCTTCGACGTCTTTCAGGCTGCGAACCCGCACGCCCACCGGCTTGCCGGCAGCAGCGGACAAGTCCTTGACCAGCGTCGCTTCGAGGCTCGCCATGTCGGCGAACGGCGTCTGGTTCAGCGAGTTCAGGTACAGCTTGAACGACTTGGATTCGATGATGTTCGGCGAATCCGCCGGAATGCTGAATTCACCGATCGCGACCACCGGTTTGCCCGACGGCAGCAGCCACGACAGCTCGAAGCAGTTCCAGAAATCCACGCCTTTATACGGCAGGGTTTCGGCGGTCAGGCCCAGCTCGGCCCATTTCGCAGTGCGCGGGATCGGGAACAGCAATGACGGCGTGTACGTGGCGATGTATTCGCTGGATTTGCCCAGCGGCGAATGTTCGGCTGCGGGATGCATGGCGGAAACCTGACTGAAGAATCAGCGGATTCTACCAGCCTTTGCTCCCGCCTTTGAGTGCTTACTGACTGACAGTCAGTTTGCCGACCATTCCCGCCTGGTAATGCCCGGGAATGTTGCAGGCGAACTCCAGGTTCACGGCTTTGTTGAAGGTCCAGATCAGCTCGGCTGTTTTGCCCGGCTCCACCAGCACGCTGTTGGGGTCATCGTGCTTCATGCCATGCCCCATCGAGGCATGATCCATTCCTGCCATATCGTGGGACATTTCCTTGATGCCGGTCGGCGTCAGCATGCCGCTTTGCTGCATCTGCAACATTTCCTGCTGATGTTTTGCATGCATCGCCGCGTCGCCGAGGTTGAATTCGTGCAGCAACTGGCCTTTATTCACCAGCACAAAACGAACGGTCTCACCGGCCTTGATCTCGATCGCCTTCGGATCGAAGCTCATGTCGCCCATCACCACTTCAATGCTGCGGGTGGCCTTGGACGCCGGGGCCGGCTGGCCGAAGTCATAGGTGTGCGCCGGCGATGCCCACAGCGGCGAACTGAGCGCCATCAGACACGCGGCAAGGGCCAGACGGTTGCGCAAAAACATAGTCGTACTCCAACAAATCAAGGTTCAGCCTGTGGGAAACTCTAGCCCGCCTGCGCTGGCAGCGACCTGACAGGGAGATTACAACTTTGTCAGGTTGGCGCCCGCCGCGTTCGCCCACGGTATAACGTCCTCGTTCCCGCTACCCGAGTTGCCCATGAAACTGCTGATCGTCGAAGACCAACCCAAAACCGGCCAGTACCTGCGCCAGGGCCTGACCGAGGCCGGTTTCAACACCGAACTGGTGGCCGACGGCACCACCGGCCAGCAATTGGCGTTGAGTGGCGACTATGCGCTGCTGATCCTCGACGTGATGCTGCCCGGACGCAATGGCTGGCAGATCCTGCAAGCGGTGCGCAGCGCCGGTCTGGAAACGCCGATCCTGTTTTTGACCGCAAAGGACACCGTTGAAGACCGTGTGCATGGTCTCGAACTGGGCGCCGACGATTATCTGGTCAAACCGTTCGCCTTCTCCGAATTACTGGCCCGGGTGCGCAGCCTATTGCGCCGCGGCAGTTCCACACCCCAGGAAACCAGCCTGCGCCTGGCCGATTTGAGCCTGGACCTGATCCGCCGCCGGGTCGAACGCAGCGGCCAACGCATCGACCTCACCGCCAAGGAGTTTGCACTGCTGGAAATGCTCCTGCGCCGCCAGGGCGAAGTGCTGCCCAAATCGCTGATCGCCTCACAGGTCTGGGACATGAACTTCGACAGCGACACCAACGTCATCGAAGTAGCGATTCGCCGGCTGCGCCTGAAGATCGACGACGACTTCCCCAACAAGCTGATTCACACCGTTCGCGGCATGGGTTACGTCCTTGAAGAGCGAACCGACTGATGCGCCGACTGTCCTTGAGCGGCCGGCTGGCGCTGTTGTTTGCAGGCTGCACCGCAGTGGTTTCGCTAGTCGCCGGGGTGGTTTTCAATCGAGCCAGCGAGGGCCACTTCGTCGAGCTCGACCAGCAACTGCTCGAAGGAAAACTGCTCGGCGTACGTCAGACGCTGCTGAGTGGCAGCGACGCCGCGCACATCACCGATGAGTTGAGCCAACAGGGCGATATCACGTTGCGCGTCAGCGGCCCTGAGGGCCAGCGCTGGTTTGGGCGCTCGTTGCATACCCCCGCTAACCTGCCGCAGCAACCCGGTCTGGCCACCATCAACGACAACGGCACCGACTATCGCCTGCTCAACGCCGCGCTTGAACCGGGAAAACCCGATTCACCGCAGTTGACCTTGCTGCTGGACATCACCCACCACCAGCACTTCCTGCAACGCATGCAGCATTTGATCTGGCTGACCGTCGGCCTCTCGGCGCTGGCCACCGCGTTGCTCGGTGCTTGGGCTGCCCGCAGCGGTCTTCGTCCGCTACGCCGCATGAGTGCCGTGGCCCGTGGGATTTCGGCGCAATCGCTGAATGCCCGATTGCCGGAAGCGCGGATGCCTGCAGAACTCGCGGAATTGGCCCACAGCTTCAACGCCATGCTCGGACGCCTCGATGACTCTTTTCAGCGGCTGTCAGCGTTCTCCGCCGACATCGCCCATGAGCTACGCACACCACTTTCCAATCTGCTGACCCACACCCAGGTCACCCTGACCCGCCCTCGCCCCCTCGAAGACTATCGCGAGGCATTGCACAGCAACCTTGAAGAGCTGCAATGGATGGCGCAACTGGTCAACGACATGCTTTATCTGGCCAAGGCTGACCACGGTTTGCTGGTGCCCAAGCGTGAACCACTGGAGCTGGCGGAAGAAGCCGACGCGTTGCTGGAGTTTTTTGCGCCGCTGGCCGAAGACGCTCAGGTAGGCCTGAGTCGTGACGGTGCGGGGCAGCTCGAGGGGGATCGCCCGATGTTGCGCCGGGCGCTATCGAATCTGCTGGATAACGCGTTGCGCTTTACCCCTGCAAACGGCGAGGTGCGCATTCGGGTCACCGAGCAGGCTAAATCCTTGAGGGTGACCGTGGAGAACAGTGGCGAAGGGATTTCTGCGGACTTGTTGCCGCGTTTGTTTGACCGTTTCTACCGTGCGGACCCGGCGCGCCAGGAAGGCAGCAGCGAGCATGCGGGATTGGGGCTGGCGATTACTCAGTCGATCATCCGCGCTCATGGCGGGCAGATTCATTGCGAATCGGCTCAGGGCTGGACGCGGTTTGTGATTGAGTTGCCGAAAAACGATTGAGGCCGGCAATGCCGGCCTCAATGGGGGAACTTACGAATAGCGCAACGCGTGCGCCGGTTCGATCTTCGCCGCTCGCCACGCCGGGTAAACGGTGGCCAGGAAGCTGAGGATGAAGCCCGCCGAACAGATGAGCAGCACGTCGCCGCCCTGCAATTCCGATGGCAGGTTGCTGACGAAATACACGTCCGAACTGAAGATGTGCTGCCCGGTCACCCGCTCGACCCAGCCCACCATTTCACTGACGTTCAGCGCCGCAATCACGCCCAGCACGCCACCAATGATGGTGCCGACGATGCCGATCACCGTGCCCTGCACCATGAAGATCGCCATGATCTGCCGTGGCGTGGCGCCGATGGTGCGCAGGATCGCGATGTCCGCGCCCTTGTCGTTCACCACCATGATCAGGGTCGCAATGATGTTGAACGCCGCCACCGCGACGATCATCAGCAGCAACAGGCCGATCATGGTTTTTTCCATCTTCATCGCGCTGAACAGACTGCCCTGGGTATGGGTCCAGTCGTCAGCCTTGAAGTCGGTGCCGAGGCCGGTGGCAATGTCCGATGAAACCTTCGGCGCAGCGTACAGATCCTTCACCGCCAGACGCACGCTCTGCACCTGATTCGGCTCCCAGTGCTGCATGGTCGCGGCGTCGGAGACGTGGATCAGGCCCATGGAACCGTCGAGTTCGGCACCGACCTTGAACACGCCGACCACGTTCAAGCGCTGCATGCGCGGAGTGATGCCGCCCGGTGCGGTGCTGACTTCCGGCACGATCAGGGTGATCTTGTCGCCGACGTTGAGGCGAAAACGCCGAGCGGTGATTTCGCCCAGCACTACGCCGAACTCACCCGGCTTCAAGGCATCGAGACGACCCTGGACAATGTGCTGGGCAACGATCGACACCTTGCCTTCCTGGGCCGGATCGACGCCGCTGATCTGGATCGGCTGCATCATGCCCTTGTAGGACAGCATGCCTTCCATCTCGGTGAACGGCACGGCGGCGGTCACTTCCGGGTTCTTCATCGCGGCGGCGGCCACTGGCTGCCAGTCGTCGATCGGCTTGACGCCGACGATGGTCGCGTGAGGCACCATGCCGAGGATGCGCGAGCTCATTTCGCGCTGGAAGCCGTTCATCACCGACAGCACCACGATCATCGCCAGCACGCCGAGGGCGAGGCCGATCATCGAGGTCATCGAAATGAACGAAACAAAGCGATTGCGGCGCTTGGCGCGGGTATAGCGCGTGCCGATAAAGATCGATAACGGTCTGAACATTCGCTGGGGCACCGTATAAAAATAAAAGACCCGACGCCTTTTCAGACATCGGGTTTCAAGCCGTCAGATGGGGGTCAGGCAACCTTCCTGCAGCTGCAGGACGCGGTCCATCTGGCGAGCCAGGTTCATGTCGTGAGTCACCACCAGAAACGCCGTGCGCATCGAAGTGCTGAGTTCCAGCATCAGATCCTGAATGCCTTCGGCGGTATGGGAGTCGAGGTTGCCGGTCGGCTCGTCGAGCATCACCAGTCCTGGATTGTTCACCAGCGCCCGGGCGATGGCCACGCGCTGGCGTTCGCCACCGGACAGCTCTGCCGGTTTGTGCTCCAGGCGATGACCCAGGCCGACCCGTTCCAGCAACGCCGTGGCACGCTGACGTGCTTCCGGGATCGCGGTCTTGCCGATCAGCAGCGGCATGCAGACGTTTTCCAGCGCGGTGAATTCCGGCAGCAAGTGGTGGAACTGGTACACGAACCCGAGGGCGCGGTTACGCAGCAGGCCACGCTTCTTCTCGCTCAGCGCCGACAGTTCTTCACCGTCGAGCCAGACACCGCCCTTGGTCGGCGTGTCGAGACCGCCCAGCAGGTTGAGCAAGGTACTTTTGCCCGAACCGGATTTGCCGACGATCGCCACCCGCTCACCCGGATGCAATTCCAGTTGCAGGTTGGCCAGCACTTCCACCGACTCCGGGCCTTCCTCGTAGGACTTGCCCAGGTTGCGGCAGCTCAAGATTGCTTTTTCACTCATGCCCGACTCACTCATAACGTAGCGCCTCCGCCGGCTGGGTGCGCGCGGCACGCCAGGCTGGATACAGGGTGGCGAGGAAACTCAGGACCAACGCAGCGGCGCAGACCATGACCACGTCCTGGCTCTGCACCTGCGACGGCAGGTAATCGATGAAATACACGTCGGCGTTGAGGAATTTGTGTCCGATCACGCCTTCGAGGGCCGAAATCGCGGCGCTGACGTTGAGCGCGGCGAAGATCCCGACCACGGCGCCGATGGCCGTGCCGACCACGCCGATCACCGTGCCCTGCACCATGAACGTGCGCATGATCGTGCCCGGCGTGGCGCCCAGTGTGCGCAGAATGGCGATATCGCCCTTCTTGTCATTCACCACCATCACCAGCGTGGAAATGATGTTGAACGCCGCCACCGCGACGATCAGCAGCAACAGCAGGCCGATCATGGCTTTTTCCATGCGGATCGCCTGATACAGGTTGCCGTGAGTACGGGTCCAGTCGCGGGCGTAGTAACGGTCTTCGCCGAGGCGCTGGGCGATGTTCCACGCCTCACGCGGGGCCTGGAACAGATCGTCGAACTTCAGCCGCAGGCCCTGCACCTGATCAGGCTTCCAGCGGTGCATCTTCGCCAGATCCTGCAGGTTGGTGACGCCCAGGTAGCCGTCCAGTTCACCGGCGCCGACATGGAAGATGCCGACCACAGTGAAGCGCTTCATGCGCGGGAACATCCCGGCCGGGGTCACACTGACTTCCGGTGCGACGAAGGTGATCTTGTCACCGATGCCCACGCCGAGCTTGGTCGCGGCCTTGTCGCCGATCACGATGCCGAAGCTGCCCGGCGTCAGATCGTCGAGTTTGCCCTGCTTCATGAAGTTGTCGATGATCGAGACGTTGCGCTCCAGCGCCGGGTCGATGGCATTGAGCAACACCTTGGACACCTGGCCGTTGTTGGTCAGCAACCCCTGCATCTGGGTGAACGGCGCGACGGCCGCCACCTGCGGGTTCTGCTTGACCTTGGCCGCCAGGCTCGGCCAGTCGTTGATGGCTTCACCGGACTCGATGGTCGCGTGGGGCACCATGCCCAGCACGCGGGTGCGCATCTCATGATCGAAGCCGTTCATCACCGACAGCACCACGATCATCACGACCACGCCAAGGGCGAGCCCGATCATCGAAGTCAGGGAAATGAATGACACAAAATGATTGCGACGCTTTGCACGGGTATAACGCGTGCCGATAAATACGAAGAGAGGTCTGAACATGTCGGGGCTTGTTCGGAGGGAAAAGGAACGTCCTTG
>Ga0068839_101859_pt1 | contig 10818 bp, 20 predicted proteins | sample Hof3ISUMetaT_12_FD_68485 | JGI IMG/M metagenome (GOLD analysis project Ga0068839, IMG submission 68485) | Enriched soil aggregate microbial communities from Iowa State university to study microbial drivers of carbon cycling -... | ecosystem: Environmental > Terrestrial > Soil > Agricultural land... | reverse complement strand
CGATGACGAGGACGACGACGGCGAGGACCGCGACGAACTTCGCACCACCGCCGGCGCCACCGGCGATCGACCACATCGCGCCGGGGAAGCTCGCGGCGATCGACGTGAAGATGAGGAGCGACATGCCGTTGCCGATGCCGCGCTCGGTGACGAGCTCGCCCATCCACATGATGAGGCCCGTGCCGGCGGTCATGGTGACGACCATGAGCATGATCGCGTACCAGGAGTCGTCCGTGATCAGCTGCGTGCACTGGGAGACGGCGGTGGTGCCGAACAGCGCGCCGCTGCGGGCGACCGTGATGAGGGTCGTCGACTGGAGGACGCCCAGCGCGATGGTGAGGTAGCGCGTGTACTGCGTGAGCTTGGCCTGGCCGGCCTGGCCCTCCTTGTAGAGGGTCTCGAAGCGCGGGATGACCACGCGCAGCAGCTGCACGATGATCGACGCGGTGATGTACGGCATGATGCCGAGCGCGAAGATCGAGAGTTTGAGGAGGGCACCGCCGGAGAACAGATTCACCAGCGAATACAGGCCGGAAGTGTCCTGATTAGCGTTCAGACAGGTCTGGACGTTGCCGAAATCGACGAATGGCGCAGGGATGAAGGATCCCAGCCGGAACAGGGCGATGATGCCCAGCGTGAAGAAGATCTTCCGGCGAAGATCCGGGGTGCGGAAGATCCGCCCAACGGCGCTAAACAATCCTGCGTCCTGCTTTCCTAAGAGTCAGTCGGGTGGCCGGTTCCCCGGCCACCCGACTCAGCTGCTCTGCGGATGACTACTTGACGGAGCCACCTGCGGCGACGATCTTCTGCTCAGCAGAGCCGGAGACCTTGTCGACCGCAACGTTCAGCTTAACCGCAATGTCCCCGTTGCCGAGAACCTTGACCTTCTCGTTCTTGCGAACGGCACCCTTGGCGACCAGGTCGGCGACGGTGACGTCACCGCCCGACGGGTACAGCTCGGCGAGCTTCTCCAGGTTCACGACCTGGTACTCGACGCGGAACGGGTTCTTGAAGCCGCGCAGCTTCGGCGCACGCATGTGCAGCGGAAGCTGGCCGCCCTGGAAGCCCGGACGCACCTGGTAGCGCGCCTTGGTTCCCTTGGTACCGCGACCGGCCGTCTTACCCTTGGAGCCCTCACCGCGTCCGACGCGGGTCTTCTCCTTCTTGGCGCCGGCGGCGGGGCGGAGGTGGTGCACCTTCAGGACCTGCTCGCGCGGGGCGGCGACGTCCTTCTTGGCGGAGGACTTCGCGGCCGGCTTTGCGGCCACGGTGTCGTCCGTGCTGGAGGCGGCGGCCTTGTCGGCAGCGGCCGAAGCCGACGCCTTCTTGGCCGGAGCCTTCTTCGCGGTGCTGGTCTTCTCGGCGGCCGGCTTGTCAGCGGCAGCCTTCGTGCTCGCGGCCTTGGTCGCGGGCTTCTTGGCGGCCGGCTTCTCAGCGGCCTCTGTGGTGGCCTTCTCTTCAGCCATTAGTCAATCTCCTCGACCTTTACCAGGTGAGCGACGGTGTTGACGTACCCACGGTTCTGCGGGTTGTCCTCGCGGACGACGACGTCACCGATGCGCTTCAGTCCCAGACTGCGCAGCGTGTCGCGCTGGTACTGCTTCTCGCTCACTTTCGACTTGATCTGCGTGATCTTCAGACGCGCAGCCATCAGGCACCTGCCTTCGCGGTCGCGGCGGCCTCGGCCAGCGCTGCCTCGGTGCGAAGCAGGCGCGCCGGGGCGACCTGGTCGTAGTCGAGACCACGGCGAGCTGCGACGGCGCGGGGCTCCTCGAGCTGCTTCAGCGCCTCGACGGTCGCGTGCACGATGTTGATCGTGTTGGACGAACCGAGCGACTTGCTCAGCACGTCGTGGATGCCGGCGCACTCCAGGACGGCGCGCACCGGACCACCGGCGATAACACCGGTACCGGCGGCGGCCGGACGCAGGAGGACGACACCGGCGGCGGCCTCACCCTGCACCGGGTGCGGGATGGTGTTGCCGACGCGCGGGACGCGGAAGAAGTTCTTCTTCGCCTCCTCGACGCCCTTCGAGATCGCCAGCGGCACCTCACGGGCCTTGCCGTAGCCGACGCCCACCAGGCCGTTGCCGTCGCCGACGACCACGAGAGCGGTGAAGCTGAAGCGACGACCACCCTTCACGACCTTCGAGACGCGGTTGATGGTGACGACGCGCTCCAGGAACTGGCTCTTGTCGGCGTCACGGCTGCCACGGTCGCGGTTGGGGTTGCGCTCGCGGCCACCACGGCGCGGCTCGCGCTCGCTCCGGGTGTTGTTGTCGGTGCCCGCAGCGGTCTCCACCGGCTGCGCGCTGTCCGTTACCTGATCGGCCACGGTCTGCTCCTTGTTGTTCTCGTCGCTCACAGGTTCAGTCCACCCTCTCGAGCTCCCTCGGCGACAGCGGCGACGCGGCCCGCGTACTTGCTGCCTCCACGGTCGAACACGACGGCGTCGACACCGGCGCTCTTCGCGCGCTCGGCGACGAGCTCTCCGACCTTGCGGGCCTTGGCGGTCTTGTCACCGTCGAAGGTGCGCAGGTCCGCTTCCATGGTCGACGCGGACGCCAGCGTGTGGCCCTGCGCGTCGTCGACGACCTGCACGAAGACGTGGCGGGCCGAACGGGTCACGACCAGGCGCGGACGGACCGCGGTGCCCTCGATCTTCTTGCGAAGGCGGGTGTGACGGCGGTCGCGAGCGGCCGCCTTGCTCTTTCCTCTGGTACCCAGAGCCATGATTACTTACCAGCCTTTCCGGCCTTGCGACGAACGACCTCGCCGGCGTAGCGCACGCCCTTGCCCTTGTACGGCTCGGGCTTGCGGATCTTGCGGATGTTCGCGGCGACCTCACCGACGGCCTGCTTGTCGATCCCGGCCACGGTCAGGCGGTTGTTGCCCTCGACCGTGAACGTGATGCCAGCCGGCGGCTCGACGGTCACCGGGTGCGAGAAGCCGAGCGCGAACTCGACAGCCGAGCCCTTCTGGACGACGCGGTAACCGGTGCCGACGATCTCCAGGCCCTTGGAGTAGCCCTGGGTGACGCCGATGATCTGGTTGTTGATGAGGGTGCGGGTCAGGCCGTGCAGCGAACGCGAAGCGCGCTCGTCGTCCGGACGGGTAACCAGGACCTGGTTCTCCTCCAGCTTGACCTCGATGGGCTCGGCGACGGTGAGGCTGAGCTCACCCTTCGGGCCCTTGACGGTGACGGCCTGGCCGTCGATCTTCACATCGACCCCGGTCGGGATGTCGATGGGCAGTCTTCCAATACGCGACATGGCGGATTACCACACGTAGGCGAGGACTTCCCCACCCACGCCCTTCTTCTCAGCCTGGCGGTCCGTGAGCAGACCGGAGGAGGTGGACAGGATGGCGACGCCGAGCCCGCCGAGCACCTTGGGGAGCTCCGTGGACTTCGCGTAGACGCGAAGGCCGGGCTTCGACACGCGCTTGATACCGGCGATGGAACGCTCGCGGTTCGGTCCGAACTTGAGCTGCAGGGTCAGCGTCTTGCCGACGCGGGCGTCGGTGACGTCCCAGCCGGAGATGTAGCCCTCCTTGGTGAGGATCTCGGCGATGTGGGCCTTGAGCTTCGAGTGCGGCATCGACACGGTGTCGTGGTGAGCCGAGTTCGCGTTGCGCAGTCTGGTCAGCATGTCTGCGACCGGATCTGTCATGGTCATTTCGGTTTTCCTTACGGTCACCAGGTTTCGTTCAGCCGGTACACGACTGACGACCTGTGGTGGAAGCGGGCCGGCCGGACGGCCGGCCCGCAGGTGGGCCTAGTTGGCCGCGTCGTTGGAACGGAACGGGAAGCCGAGCTGCTTGAGCAGCGCGCGGCCCTCGTCGTCGTTCTTGGCGGTGGTCACCACAGTGATGTCCATGCCGCGGACGCGGTCGATGCGGTCCTGGTTGATCTCGTGGAACATCGACTGCTCCGTGAGACCGAACGTGTAGTTGCCGTTCCCGTCGAACTGCTTGTCGCTGAGGCCGCGGAAGTCGCGGATTCGCGGAAGCGCGAGCGTGAGGAGACGGTCGAGGAACTCCCACATGCGGTCGCCGCGCAGCGTGACGTGCGCGCCGATCGGCTGGCCCTCGCGCAGCTTGAACTGCGCGATGGACTTGCGGGCCTTCGTGACCTGGGGCTTCTGACCGGTGATCAGGGTGAGGTCGTTGACCGCACCGTCGATCACCTTGCCGTCACGAGCCGCCTCGCCGACACCCATGTTGACGACGATCTTCACCAGACCGGGCACCTGGTGCACGTTGGTGAAGCCGAAGTCGCCCTGGAGCTGCTGGGAGATCTCGTTCTTGTACTTCTGCTTCAGGCGCGGCTGGATTTTGCCAGCAGCGGTTGCAGTGTCGGTCATTACAGGTCCTTACCAGACTTCTTGGCGTAACGAACGCGGACCGTCTTGGTGACGCCGTCCTTCGTGACACTCTCTTCGCGGAAGCCGACGCGGGTCGGCTTCTTGGTCTCGGGGTCGACCAGCGCCACGTTCGAGACGTGGATCGGGGCCTCGTGGGTCTCGATTCCGCCGGTCTTCGTGCCACGCTGCGTCTGGCCGACGCGCACGTGCTTCGTCACGAAGTTGACGCCCTCGACGATGACACGGTTCTGCTCGACGAGAACCTCGATGACGCGACCCTGCTTGCCACGGTCACCACCGCGGGCCTGCGAACGGCCCGAGATGACCTGGACCAGGTCGCCCTTCTTGATGTTCGCCATGGGTTACAGCACCTCCGGTGCGAGCGAGATGATCTTCATGAACTTCTTGTCGCGGAGCTCGCGGCCGACCGGTCCGAAGATGCGCGTGCCGCGGGGGTCACCGTCGTTCTTCAGGATGACAGCGGCGTTCTCGTCGAACTTGATGTAGGAGCCGTCCGGGCGGCGGGTGTTCTTGCGAACACGCACGACGACCGCCTTGACGACGTCGCCCTTCTTGACGTTCCCACCCGGGATCGCGTCCTTGACCGTGGCGACGATGACGTCGCCGAGGCCGGCGTAGCGACGGCTGGAGCCGCCGAGCACGCGGATCGCGAGGAGCTCCTTGGCGCCGGTGTTGTCGGCGACCTTGAGTCGGGATTCCTGCTGGATCACTTGGCCTTCTCCAGAATCTCAACCAGGCGCCAGCGCTTGCTGGCGCTCAGGGGACGGGTCTCGTTGATGAGAACGAGGTCGCCGATGCCGGCGGTGTTGTTCTCGTCGTGCGCCTTCACCTTGGAGGTGCGGCGGATGACCTTGCCGTACAGGGGGTGCTTCACGCGGTCCTCGACCTCGACGACGATGGTCTTGTCCATCTTGTCGCTGACGACGTAACCGCGACGGGCCTTGCGGTACCCGCGGACGAGGGCCTCGTCGGCCGCCGACTCCGCGGCCGCGGCCTTGGTGGTCTCAGCCATTACTTGGCCTCCTCATTCGTGGTGTCGACCTCGGCCTCGGCGGCCGGGGCCGCCTTCTTGGCGCGGGTCTTCTTCTTCTCGGCCGGCGCTGCCTCGGTCGGGGCCGGGGTAGCCCGGATCCCGAGCTCGCGCTCGCGGATCACGGTGTAGATACGAGCGATGTCACGCTTCACGGCGCGCAGGCGGCCGTGGCTCTCGAGCTGGCCGGTGGCCGACTGGAAGCGGAGGTTGAACAGCTCTTCCTTGGCCTTCTTCAGCTCGTCGACGAGACGCTCGTCTTCGAAAGTGTCGAGCTCGCTCGAGGCAAGCTCCTTGGATCCGATCGCCATTACGCGTCGCCCTCCTCGCGCTTGATGATGCGTGCCTTGAGGGGCAGCTTGTGGATTGCACGGGTCATGGCCTCGCGAGCGAGCTGCTCGGAGACTCCGGAGACCTCGAAGAGGACGCGACCCGGCTTGACGTTGGCGACCCACCACTCCGGCGAACCCTTACCGGAACCCATTCGGGTCTCGGCCGGCTTCTTCGTGAGCGGACGGTCGGGGTAGATGTTGATCCACACCTTGCCGCCACGCTTGATGTGACGCGTCATGGCGATACGAGCGGACTCGATCTGACGGTTGGTCACGTAAGCGGGCGTCAGGGCCTGGATGCCGAACTCGCCGAAGGAGACCTTCGTGCCACCGGTCGCCTGGCCGCTACGGCCGGGGTGGTGCTGCTTGCGGTGCTTGACTCTGCGTGGGATCAACATGGTTATGCCTCAACTCCTGCTGCGGCCGGCGCGCCAGCGGTCTCGGGGGCGTTGCCCCGGCCACCGCGACGCGGACGGTCGTTGCGCTCGCGCGACGGCTTCTGGTTGGCCTGCTCGCGAGCCAGTTCCTTGTTCGTGATGTCGCCCTTGTAGATCCACACTTTCACACCGATGCGACCGAAGGTGGTCTTGGCCTCGTAGAAGCCGTAGTCGATGTTGGCGCGGAGCGTGTGCAGCGGCACACGACCCTCGCGGTAGAACTCGGAGCGGCTCATCTCGGCGCCGCCGAGACGGCCGGACACCTGGATGCGGACACCCTTGGCGCCGGCGCGCTGCGCGCCCTGCAGACCCTTGCGCATCGCGCGGCGGAAGGCCACGCGGGCGGAGAGCTGCTCGGCGATGCCCTGCGCGACGAGCTGGGCGTCGGCCTCGGGGTTCTTCACCTCGAGGATGTTCAGCTGGATCTGCTTGCCCGTGAGCTTCTCGAGGTCGGCGCGGATGCGCTCGGCCTCGGCGCCACGACGACCGATCACGATGCCCGGGCGGGCGGTGTGGATGTCGACGCGGACGCGGTCACGGGTGCGCTCGATCTCGATGCGGGACACGCCCGCGCGGTCGAGCGACGTCTGAAGCAGACGGCGGATCTTGACGTCCTCGGCGAGGTAGTCGCTGTAACGCTGACCCGGCTTGGTGCTGTCGGAGAACCACCGCGACACGTGGTCGGTGGTGATCCCCAGACGGAAGCCGTACGGATTGACTTTCTGACCCATTACTTGCTCGCCTTCTTGCTGACGGGGGCGGCCTCGGCCTCGTCCGGCGTCGCGAGGACGACCGTGATGTGGCTGGTGCGCTTGTTGATGCGGAAGGCCCGGCCCTGTGCACGCGGCTGGAACCGCTTGAGGGTGGTCCCCTCGTCCACGAAGGCGCGGCTCACGTACAGGTCCTGCTCGTCCAGGTAGGTGTTGCTCTGGTCGGCCTTGACACGCGCGTTGGCGATGGCCGAGGCGACGAGCTTGTAAACAGGCTCGCTCGCGCTCTGGGGGGCGAACTTCAGGATGGCCAGGGCCTCCTGAGCCTGCTTGCCGCGGATCATGTTGACGACGCGGCGGGCCTTCATGGGGGTAACGCGGATGTGTCGCACGCGGGCGATCGACTCCACCATTTCTCTCCTCCTTACGCCACCGCGATCAGCGGCGGCGACCCTTCTTGTCGTCCTTCACGTGTCCACGGAAGGTGCGGGTCGGCGCGAACTCGCCGAGCTTGTGACCGACCATGGTCTCGGTGACGAACACCGGGATGTGCTTGCGACCGTCGTGCACCGCGATGGTGTGACCCAGCATGGCCGGGACGATCATCGAGCGGCGCGACCAGGTCTTGATCACGTTCTTGCTGTTGGCCTCGTTCGCGGCGACCACCTTGCGAAACAGGTGCTCGTCGACGAAGGGGCCCTTCTTGAGACTGCGTGGCATCTTCTCGAACTCCTACTTGCGCTTCTTGCCGGCGTTGCGACGGCGGACGATGAGCTTGTCGCTTTCCTTGTTGGGGTGGCGCGTACGGCCTTCCTTCTGACCCCACGGGCTGACCGGGTGGCGACCACCGGAGGTCTTGCCCTCACCACCACCGTGCGGGTGGTCGATCGGGTTCATCGCGACACCACGCACGGTCGGGCGGACGCCCTTCCAGCGCATGCGGCCGGCCTTGCCCCAGTTGATGTTCGACTGCTCGGCGTTGCCGACCTCGCCGACGGTGGCGCGGCAGCGCGCGTCGACGTTGCGGACCTCACCCGAGGGGAGGCGCAGCTGGGCGTAGGGGCCGTCCTTCGCGACGAGGCGGACCGAGGCACCGGCCGAACGGGCGAGCTTGGCGCCACCGCCCGGCTTCAGCTCGATCGCGTGCACGACGGTACCGGTCGGGATGTTGCGCAGCGGCAGGTTGTTGCCCGGCTTGATGTCCGCGCCGGCACCCGACTCGACGACGTCGCCCTGCTTCAGGCCGGCGGGCGCCAGGATGTAGCGCTTGGTGCCGTCCACGAAGTGCAGCAGCGCGATGCGCGCCGTGCGGTTGGGGTCGTACTCGATGTGGGCGACCTTGGCGTTGACGCCGTCCTTGTCGTTGCGACGGAAGTCGATCACGCGGTACTGGCGCTTGTGGCCACCACCGATGTGACGGGTCGTGATGCGGCCCTGGTTGTTGCGGCCACCGGTCTTCGACAGCGGACGGAGAAGGGACTTCTCCGGCGTCGAGCGGGTGATCTCGGCGAAGTCGGCGACCGAGGAGCCGCGACGACCGGGGGTCGTGGGCTTGTAGTTACGAATTGCCATGTCTGTTTTCCTCTAGTCCTTCGCTCAGCCGACGGCCGTGAAGATGTCGATGGAACCGGACTTCAGCGTGACGATGGCGCGCTTGGTGTCCTTGCGCTTGCCGGTGCCGAAGCGGGTGCGGCGGGTCTTGCCCTGACGGTTCAGGGTGTTCACCGACGCGACCTCGACCTTGAAGATCGACTCGATGGCGAGCTTGATCTCGGTCTTGTTCGAACGCGTGTCGACGAGGAAGGTGTACTTGCCCTCGTCGATCAGGCCGTAGCTCTTCTCAGAGACGACCGGGGCGATGATGACGTCGCGCGGGTCCTTGTTGACGGCCATTACGCGTTCACCTCTTCCTTGTTGCTCTTGGCGGCGATGAAGCCCTCGAGCGCCGCCTGCGAGAAGACGATGTCGTCGCTCACCAGGACGTCGTAGGCGTTCAGCTGGTCGTACGTCAGCACATGCACGGTCGGCACGTTGCGGACGCTCTTGAAGGCGAGCTCGTCGTCACGCTCGAGCACGACGAGGACGTGCTTCGAGGTCGCGATGCCGCTCAGCAGGTCGACGACGGCCTTGGTGGACGGGGCGTCACCGGTGGTGAAGGCCTGGACGGCGTGGAGGCGGCTGCCGCGGGCGCGGTCCGAGAGAGCACCGAGCAGAGCAGCGGCGATCATCTTCTTCGGGGTGCGCTGAGCGTAGCTGCGCGGCGTCGGTCCGTGGACGATGCCACCACCGGTCATCTGCGGGGCGCGGATGGAACCCTGGCGGGCGCGACCGGTGCCCTTCTGCTTGAACGGCTTGCGGCCGGCGCCGGAGACCTCGCCACGACCCTTGGTCTTGTGCGTGCCCTGGCGCGCCGCGGCGAGCTGGGCGGTGACGACCTGGTGGATCAGCGGGATGTTGGTCTGAACGTCGAACAGGGCGTCGGGAAGCTCGATGGAGCCGGCCTTCTTGCCCTTGAGGTCGACGACGTCAATCGAGGTAGCCATTTACCTTAGGCCCCCTTCACTGCGTTGCGGACGAAAACGATGCGGCCACGAGCGCCGGGAACGGCGCCCTTGACCAGCAGCAGGCCCTTCTCGGCGTCGATGCCCTGCACCTTGAGGTTCAGGACGGTGACGCGCTCGCCACCCATGCGACCGGCCATGCGCATGCCCTTGAAGACACGGCTCGGGGTCGAGGAGGCGCCGATGGAGCCCGGCTTGCGGTGGTTGCGGTGCGCACCGTGCGAAGCGGAGACGCCCTGGAAGTTGTGGCGCTTCATCACACCGGCGAAGCCCTTACCCTTCGAGGTCCCGACGACGTCGACCAGCTGGCCGACCTCGAAGGTCCCGTCGACGGTGAGCTCCTGGCCGGCCGCGTACTCGGCGGCGTCGGCGGTGCGGACCTCGGTGAGGTGACGACGCGGGGTGACGCCCGCCTTGTCGAAGTGGCCGGCGGACGGCTTGTTGACCTTGCGCGGGTCGATCTGGCCGTACGCGATCTGGACGGCGTTGTAGCCGTCGGCCTCGGGGGTGCGGACCTGGGTCACGACGTTCGGCGTGATCTCGATGACGGTCACGGGGATGAGCTTGTTGTTCTCGTCCCAGACCTGGGTCATTCCGAGCTTCTTGCCGAGGAGGCCCTTGGAAGTCTTCGTGTCAGCGTTGGACATGGTGGCACTCCCCCTTAGAGCTTGATCTCGATGTTGACGTCGGCGGGCAGGTCGAGACGCATGAGCGAGTCGACGGCCTTCGGCGTCGGGTCGATGATGTCGATCAGCCGCTTGTGCGTGCGCATCTCGAAGTGCTCGCGGCTGTCCTTGTACTTGTGGGGCGAACGGATGACGACCACCACGTTCTTCTCGGTGGGAAGCGGCACCGGGCCGACGACGGTCGCGCCGGCACGGGTCACCGTGTCGACGATCTTGCGCGCCGAGGTGTCGATGACCTCGTGGTCATACGACTTAAGCCGAATGCGGATCTTCTGTCCCGCCATGTCTGACTCTCTCTCTTGTTATGGCGTCGTACGAGACGGCTCTCTCGAGCCGTTCTTCGCATTGGACGCGGGCGACGTACGCGGTGGAACGCCACTATTCTTCTGTCAACTCGTGATCGAACCTGTCACAGGCACAGAGTTAGCCCCTGGTCTCGTGGGTGTTCGAATTGAGCGTGTCCTGCTGCCTGCGGCCTAACCTCACGTCGCCAAAACCGCGAATGAACACGGTGCAACGGGCTATGCACTGCCTGGCAGTGATCCGGTCGAAGCGCGCGTAGACGCGCTCGTTCCGGAATGTTGAACTAGACAAGTTTGCCAGATCGCGGCCCAACCTGCAACCCGGGCGTGTCGCGGCGTCGGGAAACCATCCGTAGCCAGAGCGGGCCGCTGTGAT
>Ga0068839_109787_pt1 | contig 10994 bp, 7 predicted proteins | sample Hof3ISUMetaT_12_FD_68485 | JGI IMG/M metagenome (GOLD analysis project Ga0068839, IMG submission 68485) | Enriched soil aggregate microbial communities from Iowa State university to study microbial drivers of carbon cycling -... | ecosystem: Environmental > Terrestrial > Soil > Agricultural land... | reverse complement strand
CCGAACAGCGCACGGGTGGAGCAGGCCGACTGGCTGACGCCGCGTCGTGAAGACTGGGTGGCGGCCCTGGCCGAGGCCATTGCCGCCGACAGCACCCCCGTCATCCTGATCGCCCATAGCCTTGGCTGCATCACCGTCGCGCATTGGGCGGCAACTGCGCCTGTGCAATTTTTGCGTCAGGTCCGTGGTGCGTTACTGGTCGCGCCGGCGGACGTCGAGCGCCCGGCCTGCGCGCCGGCCTTGCGCAATTTCGCACCGATTCCAACCGATCTATTGCCGTTTCCCAGCCAGGTCGTCAGCTCCGACAACGACAGCGCCGTCAGCGCGCCGCGGGCCCTGGAGCTGGCGCGTTACTGGGGCGCGGAAGCGGGGATCCTGGCCGGTGCCGGACATATCAATGTGAAATCGGGTCATCAGCGTTGGGAGCAGGGTTTTGCCTATCTCTATCGCCTGCAAAACCGCATGGAACACCACGCCCTGCGCCGCGCCTGAACCTTTTGTTTTTTTCAACGCCCCCGTCCTTTGGCGGTTTTGGGCGGGAGTCTGCCATGAGCTTTGAAACCTTCGGTCAGCCGCTGCTGACCTTTCCCGACGCGGAAAAAAGCCCCCTGAGCATCCGCGCCAAGGCGCTGGTCTTCGTCGACCCGCGCTCGCGGCAGTTGCGCCAGGAGCTGGAGCAACTGGCGCCGCGTTCGATCTCGGTGCTGATCCGTGGTGAAACCGGCAGCGGCAAGGAGCTGCTGGCGCGACATATCCATCGCGCCAGTGATCGCGGGGGATTGTTTGTTTCGGTCAATTGCGGAGCGATCAGCCCAACCTATGCCGACGCCGAATTGTTCGGTTATGCCGCCGGCAGTTACAGCGGCTCGGCCAGCAGCCGCGCCGGCTGGTTCGGTTCGGCCAACGGCGGCACGCTGTACCTGGATGAAATTGGCGACCTGCCACTGCCGATCCAGGTCAAACTGCTTGCCGCTCTGGAAAACCACGAAGTGACTCGTGTCGGTGCGCATCAGCCGAGCCCGGTGGACGTGCGCCTGGTCGCCGCCACCAGCATCGACCTGGCGCAGGCCGTCGCCGCCGGCAAATTCCATGAGCGGCTCTACCACTACCTCAGTGAAGGTCAACTGGAACTGCCAGCCTTGCGCGAGCGAGTGGGCGACATCCTGTCGCTGGCCGAATACTTCCTCGGCATCTACAGCCAGCGCCTGGACCTGCCGGTGCCGCTGATCAGCGAGGCTGCGCAAGCGGTGCTGGAGCGACACAGCTGGCCGGGCAATACCCGGGAGCTGGAAAACGTCATTCACTTTGCGCTGTTGGTGAGTACCGGTGACGAGATTTTGCCGGAGCATTTGAATCTGCCTGATGAAGGCCTGAAGCAGATCGAACAGCAGCTCAAGCGGATTCTTGGCAATGCATCCGACAGCGAAAAAGAGGCCCTGAAACAGATACTTAAGGACACTGGCCTCCTGTAGGAGCGAGTATGCTCGCGATGGTCGTGAACGATATTGCTGGAAGCCTGACACCCCGACGTGATCTCAGGTTTTCGCGAGATGCTCGCTCCTGCAAGGGAGCATGCGGGTCGGCGCTGTATGAGCAAAATGGAATATGAAAGTGAATAAAAGATATTGTTCGGGAATAAAAAATCCCGGTATTGTCCGCGTCACGCCACCGATAGCACTTCGCTGGCACTTAATATCTAGCCGTCGCCACAAGCGACTGTGATTTTCGATAAGGACACTGCATGAAAAAGGTTCTGTTGTTCACCGCACTGGCGGCTGCCCTGACGGCGGGCCTGGCCCAGGCTGGCGAGAAACTGGTGGTTGCGGCAACCCCGGTTCCACACGCCGAGATTCTCGAACTGATCAAGCCGACCCTCGCCAAAGAAGGCGTGGACCTGGAAATCAAGGTTTTCACCGACTACGTTCAACCGAACGTGCAGGTTGACCAGAAGCGCCTGGACGCCAACTACTTCCAGACCCTGCCGTACCTGAAAAGCTTCAACGAAGGTAAAGGCACTCACCTGGAAACCGTGATCGGCGTCCACGTCGAACCGTTCGGCGGCTACTCGAAGAAAGTCAAAACCCTGGCCGAGCTGAAAGACGGCGCGACCATTGCCATCCCTAACGAAGGCAGCAACAGCGGCCGTGCCTTGATCCTGCTGCAGAAGGCTGGCCTGATCGAGTTGAAAGACCCGAAGAACGCCCTGGCCACCCCGAAAGACATCGCCAAGAACCCGCACAACTTCAAATTCAAGGAGCTTGAGTCCGCGATGTTGCCGCGTGTGCTGGACCAGGTCGACCTGGACATGATCAACACCAACTACGCACTGGAAGCGGGGCTGAACCCAGCCAAGGACGCCCTGGTGATCGAAGGTGCCGATTCGCCTTACGTGAACTTCCTGGTTGCCCGTCCTGATAACAAGGACAGCGTCGCCATCCAGAAGCTGGCCAAGGCATTGACCAGTCCGGAAGTGAAAGCATTCATCGAGAAGAAGTACAGCGGCGCGGTTCTGCCAGCGTTCTGATTCATCCGGTAAACCCCTTTAGGGTTGCCAACGCCGACGGCTGATAAAGCGTCGGCGTGCTCGTTCAGTCAGGCCAATACCATGCCGGCTCATCCAGCATCCGCTGCCCGACAATCCCGGTCTGGCCGAGGTTCTTCTCCAGCACGATGCAATTGCATTCTGGATCTTCCTGCAGCGCCGAGATCAACCGCCGTGCATGGGACACCACCCACACCTGGCACTCCCCGGAGGCGCGGATAATCAAGCGCGCCAGCGCTGGCAGCAGGTCCGGATGCAGGCTGGTCTCAGGTTCGTTCAACACCATCAACGTCGGCGGGCGCGGCGTCAGCAGCGCTGCCACCAAGAGCAAATACCGCAACGTCCCGTCGGATAACTCCGCCGCCGACAACGGCCGCAACAACCCCTCCTGATGAAACTCGATAGCGAAACGCCCCCCGGCCAACGGTTCAATGTGCAGTCGTGCACCGGGAAATGCGTCGCTGATCGCGTCGCGCAATGCCTGTGGATCGCCGATTTCGATAATGGTCTGCAACGCCGCCGCCAGGTCCCGACCGTCGTGGTGCAGCACCGGTGTGCGGGTACCCAGTTGTGGCTGACGCACCGGGGCGTCGGCGTCGCTGCGAAAGTGATCGTAGAAGCGCCAGCGGCGGATGAACTCGCGCATCTCCAGCACTTCCGGCGAGGCCCGCAGGCTGCCGACCTGGTCGAACAGGCTGTCGAAATTCGGCGTGTGTTGAGCCAGCACGTCCCAGGTGCGGTCGGTTCGACTGCGGATCAGCGGGCCGTCGCGGTCCACCAGCAGGCTTGCTGGACGATAGAACGGCCCGGCCCATAGGCACTCGCGCTTGATTTGCGGGTCGAGGCTGAACCGCGACGGGAGCGGTGAGCTGTGCCCGGGAAGCATGAAATGGCCGTTGGAATCGGGTAATCCCAGGCTGATAGAGTAACCGAAGTCTTGCGCGGTAAATCCTAATCGCAGACGCTTTACACCTTGTCGCGCCGCCGCCTCGACCGGCACTTCGCCATTGCGCATGCGCCGGGTGATGGTTTCGGGACCGGCCCAGAAGGTCGAATGCAGCCCGCCCTCGCGGGCCAATGCATTGACCACGCCACCCTGGGCGGTTTCCGCCAACAGGCGCAACGCACGGTAGAGATTGGATTTGCCACTGCCATTGGGGCCGGTGATCAGGTTCAGCCGGCCCAACGGGATGACCAATTTGTTGATCGAGCGGTAGTTGGCCACCGCGAGGGTTTTAAGCATGACCTTCTCACTGATCATTGTGCAGGTGCACAGAACATTGCGGTCTTGAATGGTCGCAGCAAACACGGGGAAAGGCTGAGTTTGCGTTCGAATACCTGGTCGTTCTGACCGGTATGCCGGTCGCCTCGCCAAGGCAATGTAACGGCTTCGCGAGGTTCTATCGATGACCACGTCAAGGGTTTGCATATATCGGTATGACGCATTGGATGTGCTGGTTGATATCGAGACTGTCGGCGGCGAAAAGCGACAACGGTTTTATCGACGCGAGCAACTGGTCACCGAGCTTGAGCGGCTGTCCAGTCAGAGCGTATTCCAGCACGGCAAGCCATTGCTGGCTTTGCAATCTCGCCAAGGCAACGAGCTCGCGAGCGCTTTGCTGACGAGTGATCAGCAGGGTAGCGTATTGCAGGTCACAGAGTCTGGCGGATCTGTGTTTCAGGTTTATACACCCTACGGCCATCGCCGGGTCGAAAGTGGCCTGGGCAGCCTCCTGGGGTTTGCCGGCGAAGCGGTCGACCCAGGCACGGGTCACTATCTACTGGGCAATGGGCGCCGGGTATTCAACCCGGTGTTGATGCGTTTCAACAGCCCGGACCGCTTGAGTCCGTTCGGTCGGGGTGGGTTGAACCCCTATGCGTACTGCCTTGGGGATCCGGTGAACTTCAGTGATCCGAGCGGAGAGTTTGCAGCAATTGCCAGAATACTCACCAGCATGGGCGGTCTTTTCAACTCGGTCATCTCGTTGAGGCCGGGTGTTCCTTTTCAGGTAGCGCTGGATGCACTGGCGAACGGCGCGGTGTTTCGATTGCCCCTGAGGCATTCCGTGGGTGCCGTGTCTGCCGTTGTTGCTGGAGTTACCGGTGTTGCAGGGGCTGCGCTTGGGTTGGCAAACACGGTTGTCGCTGCCGTCAATCCAGCCTCTACCCTGCTGGGACCCGCGGCCAACACTGCGCTGGGGTTGGCGGGTGGTTCCGTAGCAGGAAGACTGGGTTCTTGGTGGGCGGCGCGTGACCCTGCGGTAGTCCCGGCTTTGAAAGCGCTGGCCAATGGATCATCTGCTGCAGTAAGGCCGGTGGCATCAGCAGGTTCCCGGAGAACTTCATTCAGCGCCATTGAGATGGAATTCAGGCCTTCAGCGCCGCCACCCGACGCGCTTCAAGCTTCGACTCCACCCCGGACACCCGGGCAGATAAGTATTGAAATGTTCAACCTCAATCAGCCTGCGAGCCGTTCTGCCGCCTCATCGAGCGGCAGTTACATTCGTCGTCGCTTTAGCCAATAGGGAAATGGCGTCATCACTTTTTTTGATCTACATGGGGTGCACCGCTGTCACCCTGTTCTAAGCTGACAGACGAATCGCGCCCGTTAAACGCAAAGGAGTCTGCATGGCTGTTCCCGGATTGAAAATAGCGCTTGGCCTGAGCCTTTTGGCCTTGCTCAGCGCCTGCAGTGAAGAAGAACCGGTCGAGAAGGACCGGCCCCGGGTTTTCGTGCAGGAGGTCAAGCTGGCCGACTACGCCATCAACATCACGTTGACCGGTGATGTCCAGGCCAGGGTGCAGACCGAGCTGTCGTTTCGCGTCGGGGGCAAGATCATCCAGCGTACGGTGGATGTCGGTGATCGGGTTTCCGCCAAGCAGGTGCTCGCCAGGCTCGATCCCAAGGATCTGCAGACCAATGTGGATTCGGCCCAGGCCCAGGTCGTCGCCGAGCAGGCCAAGGTCACTCAGAACGCCGCGGCCTTCGTGCGTCAGCAAAAACTGTTGCCCAAGGGCTATACGAGCCAAAGTGAATACGATTCCGCCCAGGCCGCCTTGCGCAGCTCCCAAAGTTCGCTGGCGGCAGCCCAGGCGGAACTGGCCAACGCCCGTGAGCAATTGAGCTACACCGCGTTGATCGCCGATGCGCCGGGCGTGATCACGGCGCGCCAGGCCGAGGTCGGCCAGGTGGTGCAGGCCACGGTGCCGATTTTCAGCCTGGCCCGGGACGGGGGGCGGGATGCGGTGTTCAACGTCTACGAGTCACTGCTGGCCGAGCCGCCATCGGATAGGGCGGTGGTCGTCAGCCTGCTGGACAATCCGGCGATCAAAACCACCGGGACCGTGCGCGAAGTCACCCCGGCCGTCTCCGAGCAAACGGGTACGGTGCAGGTCAAAGTCACCCTCGATGCCTTGCCAGCCGGAATGCAGTTGGGTTCGGTGGTCAGTGCCACCGCCAATACCCGGGGCAAATCCGCCGTCGAGCTGCCGTGGTCGGCGCTGACCAAGAATGTCAGCGAGCCGGCGGTGTGGCTGGTGGATGGCGAGGGCAAGGCGCAATTGCACAACGTCAAGGTGGGCCGCTACCTGACCGGTAAAGTCATCATCAGCGCCGGGTTGAGCGGCGGGGAAAAAGTCGTGATCGCCGGCGGTCAGTTGCTGCACCCCGGAGTGAAAGTGGAAATCGCCGAAAACACCTACAAGGACTTGTCCGCGGAGGTTCAGCCATGAAGCCTCTGCTACTGCTGTTCGCCAGTGTGATGCTGCTGGCCTGCTCGAAAGAAGAACCCGCCCCGGAACCGGTACGCCCGGTGCTGTCCATCAAAGTGAAGGCACTGAACGAGGAGAATCTCGGGCGCTTCGCCGGCAGCATCCAGGCCCGTTACGAAAGCAACATCGGCTTTCGTGTACCGGGGCGCATTGCCAGTCGCAGCGTGGATGTCGGTGCCGAAGTCGACAAGGGCGCCTTGCTCGCAACGCTCGATCCCACCGATCAGCAGAATCAGTTGCGTTCGGCAGAGGGCAGCCTGGCGAGTATCCAGGCGCAACTCATCAATGCCCAGGCCAGCGCCCGGCGTCAGCAGCAGTTGTTCGATCGCGGGGTGGGTTCACAGGCGCAACTCGACAGCGCAATCACCGACCTGAAAACCACGCAGGCCTCGCTCGACCAGGCCAAGGCTGCGGTCAGCCAGGCCAGGGATCAGCTCAACTATGTTGAATTGCGCGCCGATCACAAGGCCGTGGTCACGGCGTGGAACGCCGAAGCCGGGCAAGTCGTCACCGCTGGCCAACAGGTGGTTACCCTGGCACAGCCGGACATCAAGGAAGCGGTTATCGACCTGCCCGACACCCTGGTCGACCAGTTGCCCGCCGACGTGGTCTTTCAAGTGGCCTCGCAACTGAACCCGGGCATTGCCACCACGGCCATCGTGCGGGAAATCGAACCCCAGGCCGAAAGCGCGACCCGCACCCGGCGCGCGCGTCTGACGCTGGCCGAGACACCCCCCGCGTTTCGCCTCGGGACCGCAATCAGCGTCACCTTGAGTACTGCGATCAAGCCGCGCATCGAACTGCCCCTGAGCGCATTACAGGAGGTCGACGGCAAAACCCGCGTCTGGGTCATCGATGCGCAGGCGCAAACGGTCTCCCCTCGGGACGTCAGCATCGTCAGCCGCACGGACAGCACAGTGGTACTGGCCAACGATATCAAGGCCGGCGAGCGAGTTGTCAGTGCCGGTGTTAACAGCCTCAAACCGGGGCAAAAAGTGAAAGTAGACGAGGGCAGCCCACAATGAAAGGGAGTTTCAACTTATCCGAATGGGCCCTCAGGCATCAGTCGTTCGTCTGGTATTTGATGTTTGTCTCGTTACTGATGGGGGTGTTCTCATACCTGAACCTGGGGCGCGAGGAAGACCCGTCGTTCACCATCAAGACCATGGTGATCCAGACCCGCTGGCCGGGGGCAACCCAGGAAGAAACCCTCAAGCAGGTCACCGACCGTATCGAGAAAAAACTCGAGGAACTTGATTCCCTCGACTACGTGAAAAGCTACACGCGCCCCGGCGAATCCACGGTCTACGTGTACTTGCGCGACACCACCAAGGCCAAGGACATTCCGGAAATCTGGTACCAGGTGCGCAAGAAGATCGGTGACATCCGCTACTCGTTTCCCCAGGGCATTCAGGGCCCGTCGTTCAACGACGAGTTCGGTGACGTGTTCGGCTCGATCTACGCCTTTACCGCCGACGGATTGTCGCTGCGCCAGTTGCGCGATTACGTCGAGCAGGCGCGTGCCGATATCCGGGGTGTGCCGGGGCTGGGCAAGATCGAGATGGTCGGCCAGCAGGACGAAGTGCTCTACCTGAATTTCTCGACACGCAAACTGGCAGCGCTGGGCATTGACGAACAGCAAGTCGTGCAAAGCCTGCAGACCCAGAACGCCGTGACCCCGGCCGGGGTAATCGAAGCCGGCCCTGAACGGATCTCCGTGCGTACGTCCGGGCAGTTCATTTCCGAGCAGGATCTGGCCAACGTCAACCTGCGGCTCAATGACCGCTTCTATCGGCTGGCCGACATTGCCGACATCCGCCGGGGGTACGTCGACCCCTCGACCCCGGAATTTCGCTTCAATGGCCAGCAAGCCATTGGCCTGGCCATTGCCATGCAAACGGGCGGCAATATCCAGGAATTCGGCAAGGCTTTGCACCAGCGCATGAGCGAATTGACGGCCGATTTGACCGTGGGCGTCGGCGTGCACAACGTGTCCGATCAGTCTGTCGTGGTGGAAGCGGCCGTTGGCGGGTTCACCAGTGCGTTGTTCGAAGCCGTGGTGATCGTGTTGGTGGTCAGCTTCATCAGCCTCGGCGTGCGCGCGGGCCTGGTGGTGGCCTGCTCGATCCCGCTGGTGCTGGCGATGGTCTTCGTGTTCATGGAGTACAGCGGCATCACCATGCAGCGGATTTCCCTCGGCGCATTGATCATCGCCCTCGGACTCCTGGTGGATGACGCGATGATCACCGTCGAGATGATGGTCTCGCGTCTGGAACTGGGCGAAACCAAGGAGCAGGCCGCGACCTTTGCCTACACGTCGACCGCCTTCCCGATGCTCACCGGTACACTGGTGACGGTGGCGGGTTTCGTACCCATTGGCCTCAATGGCAGCTCGGCCGGTGAATACACCTTCACCCTGTTCGCGGTCATTGCAGTGGCCATGTTGGTCTCATGGGTTGTCGCGGTGTTGTTCGCTCCGGTGATCGGCGTGCACATCCTCAGTACCAATGTGAAGCCGCACTCGGCAGAGCCCGGGCGCCTCGGGCGGGCGTTCAATGGCGGCCTGCTGTGGAGCATGCGCAACCGTTGGTGGGCGATCGGCATTACGGTGCTGCTGTTTGGGTTGTCGGTGGTTGGCATGCGCTTTGTGCAGAACCAGTTCTTCCCGGCCTCGGATCGCCCGGAAATCCTGGTGGATCTGAACCTGCCGCAAAACGCCTCCATGGATGAAACCCGCAGAGCGGTGGACAAACTGGAAGCGACCCTCAAGGGCGACCCCGACATCGTGCGCTGGAGTACCTACATCGGCCAGGGCGCGATTCGTTTCTACCTGCCCCTCGACCAGCAACTGCAGAACCCTTACTACGCGCAGCTGGTGATTGTGAGCAAAGATTTCGAGACGCGCGCAGCCCTCAGTGACCGCCTGCGTGAACGCCTGCGCAAAGACTTCGTCGGCATCGGCAGTTTCGTCCAGGCGCTGGAGATGGGCCCACCCGTGGGGCGGCCGATCCAATACCGCGTCAGCGGTCCGGACATCGACCAGGTGCGCAAGCACGCGATCGATCTGGCCAGCCAACTGGACAAGAACCCGCACATCGGCGAAATCATTTTCGACTGGAACGAGCCAGGCAAGGTACTGCGCATCGACATCGCCCAGGACAAGGCGCGCCAGCTCGGCTTGTCGTCCGAAGACGTGGCGAACCTGATGAACAGCATCGTCAGCGGCTCGACGGTGACCCAGGTCGACGACGACATCTACCTGATCAACGTGGTCGGTCGCGCCGTCGACGCCGAGCGGGGTACGCCCGATACCCTGCAGAACTTGCAGATCCTCACGCCGGGCGGCACCTCCATTCCACTGCTGGCGTTTGCCTCCGTGCGCTACGAGCTCGAGCAGCCGCTGGTCTGGCGTCGCGACCGCAAACCGACGATCACCATCAAGACGGCGGTCATCGGGGATATCCAGCCAACCGATCTGGTGACACAGCTCAAACCGGATATCGAAAAATTCGCCGCCGCCTTGCCGGCCGGCTACAAGGTCGCCACGGGCGGTACGGTGGAGGAAAGCGCCAAGGCCCAGGGGCCGATCAACAAGGTCGTACCGTTGATGGTGTTCCTGATGGCCACCTTCCTGATGATTCAGCTGCACAGCGTGCAGAAGATGTTCCTGGTGGCCAGCGTCGCGCCGCTGGGCCTGATTGGCGTGGTGCTGGCGTTGGTGCCGACCGGAACACCGATGGGTTTCGTGGCGATCCTCGGCATCCTGGCACTGATCGGTATCATCATCCGCAACTCGGTGATCCTGGTGACCCAGATCGATGAGTTCGTGGCACAAGGTTCGTCACCCTGGGATGCCGTGGTGGAAGCCACCGAACACCGTCGTCGACCGATCCTGCTGACCGCGGCGGCGGCGAGCCTGGGCATGATCCCCATTGCCCGGGAAGTGTTCTGGGGGCCGATGGCCTACGCGATGATCGGCGGGATCATCGTCGCCACCTTGCTGACGCTGCTGTTTTTGCCGGCGCTGTATGTGGCCTGGTACAAGATTCGCGAGCCGAAGAAAGACGCCGCGTAATGATCGTTCCCACGCGCAGCAAAGGAACGCCTCTCGGGACGCTCCGCGTCCCTGCGGATGTGACGCAGAGCGTCACTGGCTGCATTCCCACGCAGAGCGTGGGAACGATCAGTCGGCCCGCCGCCAGACACTCGCCAACCAAGGCTGCTGCTCGCGCGGCAGCCCCGCCGGTCGGTAGTAATGCTCCAGCTCCACGAACCCCGCCTCGGTCAGCAATTGCCGCCATGCCTGGAGGTCGTGATACGAGCCATAGCGCGGCCCGTTCCAGCCTTCCTGGTTATCGCCACGGGGATTGGAGCTGAACAACACACCACCGGGCTTCAATGCCGCGCGCAGCTCTTTCAATACCCGGGGCAACTCCTGGCGCGGGACGTGAAACAACACCGCATTGGCAAAAATCCCGTCGAAGCGCTCGTCCGGCAAATCCAGCTTGAGGAAATCCTGCTGCCAGACCTCGCAACCACTGTCCTCCCGGGCCATCTGCGCCAACTTCTGTGAGCCATCAAGGCCTACCGCCGTGTGGCCCATGCGCGTAAAGGTCTGCAGGTCGCGACCGGGACCGCAGCCGAAATCGAGAATATCGAACGGCGGCTCACCCTGAATATG
>Ga0068839_108237_pt1 | contig 12262 bp, 12 predicted proteins | sample Hof3ISUMetaT_12_FD_68485 | JGI IMG/M metagenome (GOLD analysis project Ga0068839, IMG submission 68485) | Enriched soil aggregate microbial communities from Iowa State university to study microbial drivers of carbon cycling -... | ecosystem: Environmental > Terrestrial > Soil > Agricultural land... | reverse complement strand
TTGCTTGAAAACCGCCAACTCGTACTGCACCGAGCTGTTGCCCAACTTGCCGATCCGCAGGCCGACCTCGATCCGGTCCGGGAAGGCGATGGAGGCAAAGTAATCGCAGGCTGAACTCACCACGAAACCCACCACCTCGCCATCATGGATATCCAGGCCGCCGACTTCGATCAGGTAGGTGTTCACCGCCGTGTCGAAGAAGCTGTAATAGGTGACGTTGTTGACGTGACCGTAGACATCGTTGTCGTGCCAGCGTGTGGTGATGGGTTGGAAGTGTGGGTAGTCGGAGCGTTGGGGCATCAATGTTGATTCCTGAATGTGTTCGCCAGTCTAAGGTGAAACCGCGTTATCGTTCTTCGCGAGCAGACACCACATCAATCACTTGTCCTCAAACCCTCTACCTTCCGCCGCCAACTCCCCAATCAACCGCGCCGGGCTCCAGTGATCACCCTGGCGTGTCTCCAGAGCCAACAGGCGTTGATGAATATCCGCCAACCCCTGCTGATCCGCCCAAGTCATCGGCCCGCCCTTATCCGCCGGGAACCCGTAACCGTTGAGGTACACCAGATCGATGTCGTGGGCCGATCCAGCGATCCCTTCCTGAAGAATCTTCGCACCCTCGTTGACCAATGCCAGCAGGCAGCGCTCCAGAATTTCCTCCTGGCTGATCTCGCGGCGATGGAAGCCCAGCTCTTCGCTGACCTCCAACACCAACGCATCGACTTGCGGATCGTGTTCAGCCTGGCGACTGCCCGGCTCATAGTGGTAGTAGCCATTGCCGCTCTTCTGACCGAATCGGCCCTGCTCACACAGACGATTATCCACCTGCACCTCTGGCGCATCCTGCCCCACACCGGACAATTGGCGAGCTCGCCATTGCAGGTCGATACCCACCACGTCGAACATACGGAATGGCCCCATGGCGAATCCGAAACCTTGCAGCGCTGCATCGACCTGATACGGGTACGCGCCCTCCAGCAGCATTTTGCGGGCCTCCAGCACGTAGGTATTGAGCATGCGATTGCCGATGAAGCCGTCGCAATTGCCAGACACCACGCTGACCTTGCCCATGCGCTTGCCCAACGCCAGCGCAGCATCGATGACCGCCGGTGCAGTCTGGGCACCACGGACGATTTCCAGCAGTTTCATGATGTGTGCCGGGCTGAAGAAGTGCAGGCCCAGGACCTGTTGTGGGCGGCCAGTCACCGCGGCAATGGCGTCGATATCCAGTGCAGAGGTGTTGCTCGCCAGAATGGCTTCAGGCTTTAGCAGGCCGTCCAGTTCGCGGAAGATTGACTGCTTGAGCTCGAGGTTTTCGTAGACGGCTTCGATCACCAGGTCGACGTCACCGATAGCCGCATAACTGGCCGCGGCCGTGACACGGGCAATGCGGGCGTCAGCCTCGGCCTGACTGATCCTCTCCTGACGCACGCCATGAGCGTAAGTGTCCGCCACGGCGACCAGAGCCTGTTCAAGCATCTGCGGATTGTTATCGACCCATTGCACCGCCACCCCGGCGTTGGCCAGGCACATGACAATACCGCGGCCCATGGTGCCGGCGCCGATCACGGCAGCGCGCTGAATATTGAACGGTGTCTGGCTCATGTCTTGTTCTCTTGTTGGCGATCCGGAGACAGCCCTCACCATAGTCAGCTGCCGCGCCTTTTTGAAATTTATTCCTGTGATGAGCATCATTCATCGGATGGATTCACTGCTCCGCCGCCGATCAAAGGTGTGCCTGCGCCCACTCACGAACCTCGGCATACGGATAATCCTCCAACGCCGCAAACCCCGAAATCGTCCGCACCTTGAGCTTGGTAAACAGCGGCACACTGATCCCGCATAGAAACCGCGTCACACGCTCGGCCGACGGCACACTCCCCGTGTGTTGCTCATGCCTGTGGATAAAATCGCCACACAACGCCTCGAAATTCTTATCCACAAGCGCCGGTAACGCCGGCGGTGCCGGCAGCCGCGCCACCTGCCCATGGCAAACCGAACAATGCCCGCACTGGCGAGGCACATTGTCGTCGCCGAAATACTCGGCCAGGCGATATCCCAGGCAGCGATCGGTGGCGAACAGATCCAGCATGGCGTGAATCCGCGCAATCTCGGTCTGTTCATGCCGAGTGAAGCCGGCGTGCAGCTCTTCACTCAACGCGACGCTGTCGAAACCGCTTTGCAGCAGGCTGTACACTTCGGTCATCAACTTGCTTTCAAGCTCGACCCAGCCCTTTTCCTGGAAATAATCCAGCGCCTTGACCACCCGACTGCGCTCGGCCTGATGCTGTTCATACAGCGCATCGAAATTCACCGTGGCCCAGGTACGTGCGCGGCTGGACGTCTGGATGATCGCCGCGACGAACTCCCTGCGTTCACCCTCGAAGCGAGCCAGCAATGCCTCGGGCTCCAGCAGATACTTAAACCGGTATTCGGCGTAGTAGGCATAGCGCGGAGCGATCAAGCCACGCAGTTCCAGCTGAACCAGCAATGTCTTGAGCGGCAGCTGGCGGATGTTGCTCTGGTCCGCCAGAGGCCCCAACAGAAACTCCCATTGCCCCTCAGGCGCGGCCGCCTGCATCTCGTCGAGCACGCAGCGGATGCCGTCCAGTTCAGGCGTGTCGCCGTAGACAAAGTTTTCCAGCACATTGAGGCTGTCGCGATTGGCCAGCACCAGGCAGTCCGAGGGCTGCCCGTCACGGCCGGCACGGCCGATTTCCTGGCTGTAGTTTTCGATGGATTTGGGCAGGTCGAAATGCACCACGTTGCGGATGTCGCTCTTGTCGATGCCCATGCCAAAGGCGATGGTGGCAACAATGCAATTGGACTGCCCGCCCATGAAACGTTTCTGGATGCCGTCGCGCTGCTCATGGGGTAAACCGGCGTGATAGGCCTCAGCCTGAATGCCATTTCGCTGCAGGTGCTCAGCAATCTGCTCGGCGGTTTTCTGCAGGGTGACGTAGACAATACTCGGCTGGCCGGGTCGCTGGCTCATCCATTCAACCAGGCGGCGACGCTTGTCCTGACCGCGAACCGGTTCCACCCACAGATTGAGGTTCGGCCGATAGAAACCGGTGGTCACCACGTCGTCAGGTTCGATGGCGAATTTGGCCTGCATGTCCGCGATCACTTTCGGAGTCGCAGTGGCTGTCAGCAACAACACCTGGGGAATGTTGAACTGGCGCTGATAGTCCGGAAGCTTGAGGTAGTCCGGGCGAAAGTTATGCCCCCATTCGGAGATACAGTGCGCCTCATCCACCACCAGCAGCGAGATCGGCACCTGCTGCAGGAAATTACGAAAACGCTCGTTCTTCAGGCGCTCCACGGAGATCATCAGGATTTTCAGTTCGCCGGACTTGGCGCGTGCCATGACCTCGCTGGCGTCATCGCGGCTCTGCGCCGAATCGATACTGCCCGCGGCAATGCCATGGCGTTGCAGGAACGACAACTGATCCTGCATCAACGCCAACAATGGCGAGACCACCAGCGTCAGGTGCGGCAGCAGGACAGCCGACAGCTGATAGCAAAGGGACTTGCCGGAACCGGTGGGGAAAATGGCCGCCGCCGAGCGCCCCGCCAGCACCGCGCTGACCGCTGCCTCCTGGCCGGGCCGAAACTGTGGATAACCGAAAACCTGTTCCAGGGTGTTGTGCATAAGCTGTCACTCCGTTGACTGCTGCGATGAGCAAAGCCTAGCCGGCGATGGCAGCGAGTCGAGAAAAGGTCGGGGGCAAAAACGATACGCGATGATACCGCGTGTTGATGTCGATCATTCCTACAGTTTCCGGTGCGAGGTCTACCGGGACTCGCCTGCCAACGCCTGACAATCGCGTAGGTATTTTTACCTCTAGCCTTTTCGCGCAGGCATACCAGGCCAACGCGTAGTCCCTTCCTCAGGAAACGACAAAAACCCTACAAAACCTGTCCATCTAAGCCGTCTTGTCGCCTGGCTACGCGCCCTTCTATAGTTTCCGGCGCGGCTGAAAAAGTGTCTCGGCCTGCCGGGCACACTTGCCGATATCGCACAGGACCACCTCGATGAACAACCCCGCTCCACTGGCCGACCGCTATCGACCGCTCAAATCCAGCAACAGCGAAACCCCGGTACTGGTCATCGACACCGAGGCCGACCCCATGGAAATCCTCGACGCCGCCCGCCAACGCATCCGCGCCGCCAGCGACCTGCTGGAAACCTTGTACTGCCTGTGCTTCAAACAGGCCGATACCAATGACATCCCCAACATCGTCAATGCGCTATACCTGCTGACCCAGGACGGCAACGACCTGCTCGACATCGCCCGGCAACGCCTGCCGAAACTCACTGGCTAAACAACACCACAATCCTCCTGTGTAAGCGAGCTTGCTCGTGATGAGCGATAACGGCTTGACCCACCTGAACACAGTCCGCCTCCCATCGCTGGGTCACGATGGTGATGGCATCAGTTGATGCATTTGAGGATAAATACAATGAATTCATGGAATCCCCGCACCGATCGCTACCTTCCACTCCACACCAAACTCACCGACACCATACCGGTGGTGACGGTGATCAGCACGCTGTCAGGCGGGATCGCAGCGATCCTGGGGTATGTGTTTTTCAAGGAGCGATTGGCGAAGGTGCAGGTGCTGGGGGGGTTCCAGTGCTGCTCGGGGCATTTGTGCTGCACCTGAAAACCTGAACGACGCCCACAAAAAAACCGCCCCGAAGGGCGGCTTTTTCACGGCTTCAAACCAGCACTTACAACTTAGGACCCGCTGCCTTGATCGCGTCGCTCACTTCGAACTTCTTGAAGTTCTCGATGAACAGGCCGGCCAATGCTTTGGCGGCTTCGTCGTAGGCGGCTTTGTCAGCCCAGGTGTTGCGTGGGTTCAGCAGGCCGGTCTCGACGCCCGGTACGGCCACTGGCACGTCGAGGTTGATGGTGTCCAGGTGCTCGGTTTCGGTACCGATCAGGGCGCCGCTCTGGATCGCTGCGATCACCGCACGGGTGGTCGGGATGTTGAAGCGTTTGCCGACACCGTAGCCACCGCCGGTCCAGCCGGTGTTGACCAGGTAGACCTTGGAGCCGAAGCCGCGGATGCGCTTGATCAGCAGTTCTGCGTACTCGCCAGCCGGACGCGGGAAGAACGGTGCGCCGAAGCAGGTGGAGAAGGTCGACTTGATGCCGCTGCCCGAACCCATTTCGGTCGAGCCCACCAGCGCGGTGTAGCCGGACAGGAAGTGGTAGGCCGCTTGTTCTTCGTTGAGGATCGACACGGGCGGCAGTACGCCGGTCAGGTCGCAGGTCAGGAAGATTACCGCGTTCGGCTCGCCACCGAGGTTCTTCTCGGAACGCTTGGCTACGTGCTCCAGCGGGTAGGCGGCACGGCTGTTCTGGGTCAGGCTGACATCGGCATAGTCGGCGTGCTTGGCATCGTCGAGAACGACGTTTTCCAGGACCGCGCCGTGCTTGATGGCTTTCCAGATCACCGGTTCGTTCTTCTCGGACAGGTCGATGCACTTGGCATAGCAACCGCCTTCGATGTTGAACACCACACCCTCGCCCCAACCGTGCTCGTCGTCACCGATCAGGTAACGGCTTTCATCGGCGGACAGGGTGGTCTTGCCGGTACCCGACAGACCGAAGAACAGGGTCACGTCGCCTTCTTCGCCAATGTTGGCGGCGCAGTGCATTGGCAGCACATCGACAGCCGGCAGCAGGAAGTTCTGCACCGAGAACATGGCTTTCTTCATTTCACCGGCGTAACGCATGCCGGCAATCAGCACTTTTTTCTGCGCGAAGTTGATGATCACGCAACCGTCGGAGTTGGTGCCGTCACGCTCTGGAACGCATTCGAAGTTGGCAACGTTAAGCACTTGCCACTCTTCACGGCCAGCCGGGTTGTACTGGGCCGGATTGATGAACAGGCAGCGGCCGAACAGGTTCTGCCAGGCGGTCTGGGTGGTCATCTTCACGGCCAGGTAGTGCTCGGGAGACGCACCTACATGCACGTGGGAAACGAAATGCTCTTGCGCGTTGTTGAATGCTTCTACGCGGCTCCACAGGGCATCGAACTTGTCGGCCGGGAACTTGCGGTTGATCGGACCCCAGGCGATGGCGGCCGAGGTGGACGGCTCTTCAACGATGAAACGATCGACTGGCGAACGGCCGGTACGGTGACCGGTACGAACAACCAGTGCGCCGGTATCGGCAAGCTCGCCTTCACCGCGGTTGAGGGCTTCTTTAACCAGATCATCAACACTCAGATCGGTGTACACGGCGTTATTGGCTTGCGTCATGAGGTTCCCCGTCGGCCAGTGGCCGAGTGCTCCAAACGTTTTGTAGTAGAAAGTCGTGCACTACTACCGCGAAAAAAGTGGGCCGGATTATGCCAGAAAAGCCCAAAAAAAGTAGGGCCCTCCCGTCGTAACGGCGCTATTGCGGTACTTTCCAGTGAATTTACCTGCGCTGAACCGTTTTAGTGCCGGGTATCCGACGGTATCTCGACACCCGCGCCAGCGAACAATTGGGTGACATCGGCGGCGTCGAACAGGTACTGCTGGTTGCAGAATTGGCAATCGATCTCGATTTTACCACCGTGCTCAAGCACCAGATTTTGCGCATCTTCCATACCCAGACTGACCAGCGCATTGGCCGAACGTTCGCGCGAGCAGCTGCAACGGAATCGCAGTTTCTGCACATCGAACAGACGAACCTGCTCTTCGTGATAGAGGCGATGGAGCACGGTTTCGTTGTCCAGGCTGAGTAATTCATCGGTTGTCAGCGTGGTGGCAAGCGCTGTGAGGTGCTGCCAGCTGGAGGCACGCTCTTCCTCGTCTTTCAAGCGATCGGCGGGCAGCTGCTGCAGCAACAGGCCACGGGCGCGACGACCATCGGCGCAGAGCTTGATGCGAGTGCCAATCTGCTGGGACATGACGAAATAGTTGGTGAAGCAATCCGACAGGGTCTCGCCGTCAAGATCGACGACGCCCTGGTAACGCTGGCCCTGTTGCGGGTCGATGGTCAACGTCAGCGAGCCATCCGGCATCAGGTCGGCCAGGGTGGCATCGGGGGCGATCCGGTCGGCCTCGTAACGGGCCAGGCCACGGATGTCGCGCTCGCTGGAGCACTCGATCATCAGCAACGGAATCGGGCCTTCGGAGCGCGCCTGAAGGATCAACAGGCCATCGAACTTCAAGGTGCCGACCAGCAACGCTGCGGCCGCCATCAGCTCGCCGAGCAGTTGTGCAACCGGCTCCGGATAGGCGTGTTTGGCCAGGACTTCAGCGTAGCTGAGTTCCAGCGAAACCATCTCGCCACGGGTGTCGCTGTCATCGAAGATGAAGCGTTGGGTGAAGTCGTTATCCGGTAGGTCGGTCATAAGTCTGGGTATCTGAAGTGGTGACAAAAGTGGTTACTGAACGAGGTTACGCCTTGGCCACAGCTTATGGCTGCCTGGTTATGGCCCAGGTGCCGGCGACTGCGCGCGCTTTACGACGAACGGCACAAACACGGCAGGCTGATTACCTCATATGGCTACGCACAGGCGCAATTACAAGTCCTGGCCTGATCGGCGTGATCGGTGGTGCCGGTCAATCACTCGTTGCTACTGCCACGAAACTTGAACAGATCGCGCCGCTGTTTCTTGCTCGGTTTGCCATCGGTACTCACGCCCAAGGCACCTTCCTTGCGCTGGGCAGCGGCATTTTCGCGCTTGGCGATGCTGGCCTCGGTTTCGGCATACAGCGTTTGTGCTTCGGGAGCGCCACGACGCACGATCGACAGCGCCTTGACCACCACCGTGCGCTCCTCGAAACCCGTGCGAATCACGAATTCATCGCCAATGCGCGGCTCCTTGCCCGGTTTGCAGCGCTCGCCCCGGCAGTGCACTTTGCCGCTTTCGATCGCGGCCTTGGCCAGGGCTCGGGTTTTGTAAAAGCGCGCCGCCCACAACCATTTATCGAGGCGGACTTTGTCGTCCTCTTCGTTTTTTTGTGCCATGGGATTTCCTCGTTCTGAAATATTGGTGAACTGTACTACCGTTTCAGTCGTACCAAGAATTACGCCGTCCCGGATTACAATGCAGGCATTCCACAACCTCTGCACGAGGCTGGAAATCCGGGCCGTAGATATCTGTCGCCTTTTAACCATTATTCTGCGTGAATACCGCGAAATCGGCCGCCTGCGGCCATCGCGGTATCTACCGGTTGAGCAATTTTGAAGACATTTGACCATTTGACCGTTGTCGGTCTGCGCGAGTGGGTGGCGCTCCCGGATCTGGGAGTCGCCGGCCTTCGGGCAAAAATCGACACCGGCGCCAGCACATCAAGCCTGCACGCCACCGACATCGAGACATTCGACCGCGACGGCGCGCCGTGGGTGCGTTTTACCGCGCACCTGGGCACGGTGGTGCAACTGCGACACCGCCGCTGCGAAGCCCCGCTGGTGACGAGAAAAACCATTAAAAGCTCCAACGGTCATGCGCAGGTGCGATACGTGATCAGCACCACCCTGGCCCTGGGTGATCGGGTCTGGCGGGTCGAGTTCACGCTCGCCTGCCGCAAATCCATGCGTTATCGCCTGTTACTGGGCTCCAAGGCCCTGATTGATGGCCAATTGGTAGTCAATCCGGGCATCAAATATGTACAAGACAAGCCGGTGTTCCCGGTATCTACCTCCTCCACAGGTGTTGCATGAAGATCGCTGTGCTGTCGCGGAACCCGCGTCTGTATTCCACCCGTCGCCTGGTCGAAGCCGGTACCGAACGCGGCCATGAAATGGTGGTGGTCGACACCCTGCGCGCCTATATGAACATCGCCAGCCACAAGCCGCAGATCCACTATCGCGGCAAACCGCTGGAAGGTTTCGATGCAGTGATCCCGCGGATCGGTGCGTCGGTCACGTTTTATGGCTGCGCGGTGTTGCGCCAGTTCGAAATGATGGGCGTGTTTCCACTCAACGAATCGGTGGCCATCGCCCGCTCGCGGGACAAGCTGCGCTCGCTGCAACTGCTCTCCCGCCGCGGGATCGGCTTGCCGGTCACCGGTTTTGCTCACTCTCCCGATGACATTCCCGACCTGATTGCCATGGTCAACGGTGCACCGCTGGTGATCAAGGTCCTGGAAGGCACCCAGGGCATCGGCGTGGTGCTGTGCGAAACCGCCACGGCGGCGGAGTCGGTGATCGAGGCCTTCATGGGCCTCAAGCAGAACATCATGGTTCAGGAGTACATCAAGGAGGCTGGCGGCGCCGACATTCGCTGTTTCGTGGTCGGTGACAAAGTGATCGCGGCGATGAAACGCCAGGCCAAGCCCGGGGAATTTCGCTCCAACCTGCATCGCGGTGGCAGCGCCAGCCTGATCAAGATCACACCGGAAGAACGCATGACGGCATTGCGCGCGGCGAAGGTCATGGGGTTGGCCGTGGCAGGGGTGGACATCCTGCGCTCCAATCACGGGCCACTGGTGATGGAAGTGAACTCGTCGCCAGGCCTGGAGGGAATCGAAACCACCACCAGCAAGAACGTGGCGGGGATCATCATCGAGCACCTGGAGAAGAATGGCGGGCCGAACATGACCCGAACCAAAGGGAAGGGTTAACACTGCGATCATTCCCACGCTCTGCGCGGGAATGCCTCACCGGACGGCTTTGAAAGGGACGCAGAGCGTCCCGGGCTGCATTCCCACGCAGAGCGTGGGAACGATCGGGTTAGACGGCATCGCGCGGTAGCATCAGCCCCAACGGCAAGCGCACCCGCGCTTCCAGCCCACCACCCGAACGGTTGCGCAATTCAACATTGCCGCCATGCATCGAAGCAATTCGCTTCACAATGGCCAAGCCCAGTCCCGTGCCCTTGCCGCCCCGGGCGCGGTCACCCCGGGTGAACGGGTTGAAAATCGCCTCCAGCTCCGACGGATCTATCCCCGCCCCACGGTCCATGACGCTCAGGACGACATAGGGCGCACTGGTATCCCCCGATACATACGCCGCCACCTCAACGCTGCTGCCCGCGTGATTCAACGCGTTGCCAATCAGATTGTTCAACAGCCGTTTCATCGACACCCGACGTAACGGGAACGGCGGAATCGGCTCAAGACGCAAGCGCACCTTTTCTTCGTTCTGGTTGTACGGCGCGGCAACTTCACGGACCAGATCGCTCAGGTCCACTTCCTCCACCGACTCATCACGCCCATCGCGAATGAACGCCAGGAACTGATCGAGGATGGCGTCCATGTCCTCGATATCGCGCACCATGGCGTCCGTCAGGTCGTTATGGTCGCCCATCAGCTCCAGCGACAGGCGCAATCGGGTCAACGGCGTGCGCAGGTCGTGGGAAACCCCGGCCAGCATCAGTTCGCGTTCGCGACCGGCCTGCTCGACGTCTTCGGCCATCTGGTTGAAGGCGCGGTAAACCTCGGTCATTTCACTGGGTGTATCACTGATCGGCAGGCGCACGCTGCGCCCCTGGCCAAGTTGCCGCGCGGCATACACCAGTCGCTTGAGAGGTTGGTTGAGCTGACTGACGAAAATCCACGCCGAAGCCGTGGACAGCAGGCCGATGGCGAGAAACCAGCCGAGCACATTCCAGATTTTCTGGCCACGCAACGGGTGCGGATACAGCGGCACTTTCAGCCAGCCATCGCCCAGGCTAGGCGCCCGGACCCACAGCGCCGGAGGCGAGTGCATGCGCAAGCGCACCTCGGTATCGGCCCCCAGTTCGTCTTGCATCTGGCGCTGATAGATCTCGCTGTAGGGCCAGTGCTGCTCTCCCTCAGGCACGCCGGCGCCGACCACCCGGATCAGGGTTGCGGCCTCGGCAATCTTTTCGCGATTGTTTTCATCGGCCGCCCAGTAGGCGCGCAGCGTCAAGGCGACGCCATGGCTGTATTGGCGGTCCACCAGCACGTCTTCGTTCATCAGCAGATAAACCAGGGTCAGCGCCTTGGAAAACAGGACGACGATCAGCACCAGCCAAAGGGTGCGGGAGAAGAAACTCTGGGGGAACCAAACCGGGGTTTTCATGGGCAACCGTTAAACACGTGCAGGAGCGAGCGATGCTCGCACATTGCCGGTCGAGAGTCTGCGGGCAAGGCCATCAGCGCCTCTGCCCGCACGAACCCGCGCCTACAAATCGACGATCTCTTCGCCAATCACTTCGTGGCGGCGCCATCCGGAACGAAAACGTAGCCCACGCCCCAGACGGTCTGGATGTAACGCGGCTTGGAGGGGTCGGGCTCGATCATCCGGCGCAGACGGGAAATCTGCACGTCGATGGAGCGCTCCAGGGCATCCCACTCACGACCACGGGCCAGGTTCATCAGCTTGTCCCGGGTCAATGGCTGGCGGGCGTTCATCACCAGGGCCTTGAGCACGGCGAATTCGCCGGTGGTGAGCATGTGCACTTCTTCGCCACGCTTGAGTTCGCGGGTGGCCAGGGACAGCTCGTAGTCACCGAATGTCACGCTTTCGTCTTCACTGCCCGGTGCGCCAGGCACTGGAGCCGACTGACGACGCAGGACGGCTTTTACGCGGGCCATCAGCTCGTCCGGGTTGAACGGCTTGGCCAGGTAATCGTCGGCGCCCAGTTCAAGGCCCTTGATCCGGCTCAGCTCGTCGCCCTTGGCGGTCAGCATGATGATTGGAATCTGGTTGTTGGCGCCACGCAGGCGGCGACAGGCAGTCAGGCCGTCTTCGCCGGGCAGCATCAGGTCGAGGACGACCAGGTTGAACACTTCACGCGCCAGCAGGCGGTCCATTTGTTCGGTGTTCGGTACGGCGCGGGCACGGTAGCCCTTGCTGACGAAAAAACGCTCCAGCAGGCTGCTGAGCCCCGGATCGTCGTCAACAATCAGAATTTTTTCGCCTTCAGCAATGTTTGCAGTGCTGCTCATTGGATGCTCCTTTGATCTCGGCGCGCATTATGGCGTAGCTGCCGTTATACGCACCGTGTGCATTGTTAGCAGATTTTTCCTCCACCGCCAGGAATCCGGGGATTATGCCTACAGCCTGCGATGCCCCCCGAAGGGCGCAACGCTGGTTATAATGCGCGGCCTTTTGTGTCAGGCAACGTCTGATCGTTACACCGGCTGGCCACTTTTTATTTTCATGGCGCCGGCAGTAATTGTTCGATTTCACGGGTCAACGGGATACCTTTGATCCAGGTAGCGGCGCAGGCCAGGCCGCTCAACCAGACTCGCCAGGGCCTCACCGTTGCGCCTGCGAGCCTGCTTTCACAATTTGTCAGGTGGTTTTATGGACAGCATCAACAGCCGCATCGCCGA
>Ga0068839_109498_pt1 | contig 12655 bp, 9 predicted proteins | sample Hof3ISUMetaT_12_FD_68485 | JGI IMG/M metagenome (GOLD analysis project Ga0068839, IMG submission 68485) | Enriched soil aggregate microbial communities from Iowa State university to study microbial drivers of carbon cycling -... | ecosystem: Environmental > Terrestrial > Soil > Agricultural land... | reverse complement strand
TGGAGGGATTTATCCGGGGGTGGGAGCGCAGCGACCGTGCGGCGCAGCCGCATGCATCGAGAGGAGGTGCAGCGAAGCAAACCGTAGGCGATGCCCCCGGATGAATCCCGGAACGAAGGAACGCCGAGCCACAGCGAGGCGCCGAACGCAGGGGCCAAGCCCTTTGGTTACTTTGGGCTGGGCCGGCATTCCGGCGTTTGCCAAAGTGACCCGCTGTAAGAGCGGAACCGCCAGCCGCAACACCCGAAGAAACGGATATTCACCCAAACCCAAAACAGCATGGCCGGCCCAAAGGCCGCCAAGTCAAAGCCCGAAACTGACAGCGCCGTCAGCTAGCCGTCACCCTCCTGACCCCCAAACAAGTTTATAAAGACAAAACCTGCCCAAACCACGTCCCCCTGGCGCCCCACAAGCATGCAAATCCAGAAGAAAAAAGCCCTGCTCGCCACCCTGTTGATCGCCCTCGCAGCCGCAGGTCTGTGGTACGCATACAAACCCGCCCCGGCCAAACTGGCAGCCCCCACCGCCATCCCGGTCAGGGTCGTCGCCGTCAGCGAAAAAGACGTCCCCCGCTACACCAGCGGCATCGGCTCGGTCCTCTCACTGCACAGCGTCGTGGTGCGCCCACAGATCGACGGCATCCTCACCAAGCTTTTGGTCAAAGAGGGCCAACTGGTGAAACAGGGCGACCTGCTCGCCACCATCGACGACCGCTCGATCCGCGCCAGCCTCGACCAGGCCCGGGCGCAACTTGGCGAAAGCCAGGCGCAACTGCAAGTCGCGTTGGTCAACCTCAAACGCTACAAACTGCTCAGCGTCGACGACGGCGTGTCCAAGCAGACCTACGACCAGCAACAGGCACTGGTCAACCAGCTCAAGGCCACCGCCCAAGGCAACCAGGCCTCGATTGACGCGGCACAGGTACAACTTTCCTACACCCAGATTCGTTCCCCGGTCACCGGTCGCGTCGGGATTCGCACGGTCGACGAAGGCAACTTCCTGCGCATGACCGACACCCAGGGTCTGTTCACCGTGACCCAGATCGACCCGATCGCCGTTGAGTTCTCCCTGCCCCAGCAAATGCTGCCGACCCTGCAAGGCCTGATCAGCGACCCGCAGCGCGCGCAGGTCAAGGCCTACATCGGCGCCGACACCGACGGCGAAACCGGCAACCTGCTGGGCGAAGGTCACCTGACCCTGATCGACAACCAGATCAACGCCAACACCGGCACCATCCGCGCCAAGGCCGAGTTCGACAATCCCAACCAGAAACTCTGGCCGGGCCTGCTGGTGACGGTAAAGATTCAGACAGCGCTGGATAAAGACGCGCTGGTGGTCCCGCCCACCGTCGTACAACGCGGCCTCGATCAACACTTCGTGTACCGGGTCAACGGCGACAAGGTTGAAGCGGTGCAGGTGCAAATGGTTTATCAGGGCAGCGGCCAGGACATCATCAAGGGCGTGAAACCCGGCGACGTATTGGTCAGTGACGGCCAGTCGCGGCTCAAGCCCGGTTCGACCGTGCAGGTCATGAGCGAACCGCCGCAGGTGGTGCAAGCGGAGCCCAAGCCATGAAGCAGCACAAAGGCGTTTCGACCTGGTGCATCGATCACCCGGTGGCGACGATTCTGCTGACCATCGCGCTGGTACTGGTCGGGTTGATTGCCTTCCCGCGCCTGCCGATTGCCCCGCTGCCGGAAGCGGAATTTCCTACGATTCAAGTCTCAGCACAGTTGCCCGGCGCCAGCCCGGACACCATGGCTTCGTCCGTGGCCACGCCGCTGGAGGTGCAATTCAGCGCCATCCCCGGCATGACCCAGATGACCTCCAGCAGTGCGCTGGGCTCCACGTTGCTGACCCTGCAATTCACCCTCGACAAGAGCATCGACACCGCCGCCCAGGAAGTGCAGGCCGCGATCAACACCGCCGCCGGCAAACTGCCGAAAGACATGCCGACCCTGCCGACCTGGAAGAAGGTCAACCCGGCCGACAGCCCGGTGCTGATCCTCAGCGTCAGCTCCACGCAAATGCCCGGCACTGAACTCAGCGACCTGGTGGAAACCCTGCTTGCGCGTCAGATCAGTCAGATCGACGGTGTAGGCCAGATCAACATCACCGGTCAGCAACGTCCGGCGATTCGCGTACAGGCCTCGGCCGACAAACTGGCGGCCATCGGCCTGACCCTCGCCGACATTCGTGTAGCGATCCAGCAGACCAGCCTCAACCTCGCCAAGGGCGCGCTGTACGGCGAATCGAGCATTTCCACGTTGTCGACCAACGACCAGTTGTTCCACCCCGAGGAATACAGCCAGCTCATCGTTTCCTACAAGGACGGTGCCCCGGTTCACCTCAAGGATGTCGCCAAAGTCGTCAACGGTTCGGAAGATGCCTACGTGCAGGCCTGGGCCGGCGATCGACCGGGGGTCAATCTGGTGATCTCGCGCCAGCCCGGCGCCAACATCGTCGAAACCGTCGACCGGATTCAAGCCGCCCTGCCCGGCCTCGAAGCCATGCTGCCGGCCTCGGTGCAGGTCAAAACCCTGATCGACCGCACCCAGACCATCCGCGCCTCGCTGCATGAGGTGGAAATCACCCTGCTGATCGCGATCCTGCTGGTGGTGGCGGTCATGGCGCTGTTCCTGCGCCAGTTGTCGGCGACGATGATTGTCTCGGCGGTGCTCGGCGTGTCGCTGACGGCCAGTTTCGCCTTGATGTATTTGTTCGGTTTCAGCCTGAACAACCTGACCCTCGTCGCCATTGTGGTGGCCGTGGGCTTCGTGGTCGACGATGCCATCGTGGTGGTGGAAAACATCCACCGTCATCTGGAGGCCGGCGACAGCATGCGCGATGCCGCGATCAAGGGCGCCGGCGAGATCGGTTTTACCGTGGTCTCGATCAGTTTCTCGCTGGTGGCGGCGTTCATTCCGCTGCTGTTCATGGGCGGCGTGGTCGGGCGCTTGTTCAAGGAATTCGCCCTGACGGCCACCTCGACCATCATGATTTCCGTGGTGGTATCGCTGACGTTGGCGCCGACGCTGGCGGCGCTGTTCATGCGCAAACCGGTGCATCACGCCCATGACAAACCGGGCTTCAGCGAACGCCTGCTCGGCTGGTACGAAAAAGGCCTGCGCCGCGCCCTCGCTCACCAGAAATTGATGATCGGCGTGTTCGGCATTTCCGTCGCACTGGCGATTGGCGGCTACGTGTTTATCCCCAAGGGTTTCTTCCCGGTGCAGGACACCGGTTTCGTCCTCGGCACCACCGAAGCCGCCGCCGATATTTCCTACAGCGACATGGTGAAAAAACACCTGGCGATGGCCGAAATCGTCGCCGCCGACCCGGCCGTGCAGGCGTTCTCCCACTCGGTGGGCGTGTCCGGCAGCAACCAGACCATCGCCAACGGCCGCTTCTGGATCGCCCTGAAAAAACGCGGTGACCGCGATGTTTCCGCCAGCCAGTTCATCGATCGCATTCGTCCGCAACTGATGAAAGTCCCCGGCATCGTGCTTTACCTGCGCGCCGGCCAGGACATCAACCTCAGCTCCGGCCCGAGCCGTGCGCAATATCAATACGTGCTCAAGAGCAACGACGGGCCGACCCTCGCCACCTGGACCCAGAAACTCACCGAGAAACTGCGCAGCATCCCGGCGTTCCGTGACATTTCCAACGACCTGCAACTGGGCGGCAGCATCACCCACATCAGCATCGACCGCAGCGCCGCCGCGCGTTTCGGCCTGACGGCGAGTGATGTCGACGAGGCGCTGTACGACGCCTTCGGCCAGCGGCAGATCAACGAGTTCCAGACCCAGGTCAACCAGTACAACGTGATCCTGGAACTGGACACCCAACAGCGCGGCAAGGCTGAAAGCCTCAACTATTTCTACCTGCGCTCACCGTTGAGCGGAGAAATGGTGCCACTGTCGGCGCTGGCCCGATTCGACGCGCCGACCATCGGCCCACTGTCGATTGCCCACGACGGCATGTTCCCGGCCGCCAACCTGTCCTTCAACCTGGCGCCCGGCGTGGCATTGGGCGACGCGGTGATTTTGCTCAATCAGGCCAAGGCCGAGATCGGCATGCCGACCGCGATCAGCGGCAACTTCCAGGGTGCGGCCCAGGCGTTCCAGAGTTCGCTGAAAAGTCAGCCGTGGCTGATTCTCGCGGCGCTGGTGGCGGTGTACATCATTCTCGGCGTGCTCTACGAGAGCTTCGTCCATCCGCTGACGATCATTTCGACCTTGCCGGCGGCGGGGCTGGGTGCGGTGATCATGCTGTGGATCTGTGGCCAGGACTTTTCGATCATGGCGTTGATCGGGCTGGTGCTGCTGATCGGTATCGTGAAGAAGAACGGCATCCTGATGATCGACTTCGCCCTGGAAGCGCAGCGTCATCGCGGCTTGTCGCCGCAGGATGCGATTTTCGAGGCATGTATCACGCGGTTCCGGCCAATCATCATGACCACCCTCGCCGCCCTGCTCGGCGCCCTGCCACTGATGCTCGGCTACGGCACCGGCGCCGAACTGCGCCAGCCGCTGGGGATCGCAGTGGTGGGTGGCCTGCTGGTCAGCCAGATGCTGACGCTGTTCACCACGCCGGTCATATACTTGTGGCTCGAGCGGCTGTTCCACAAGCCCAAACCTGCGCCCGTCGCGGCGCTGGCAACGACAGACTGAGGCGGGTCATGCGCGTTCTGATTATCGAAGACGAAGAGAAAACCGCGGACTACCTGCACCGCGGCCTGACGGAACAGGGCTACACCGTGGATCGGGCCCGCGACGGCGTCGAGGGCCTGCACCTGGCACTGGAAAGCGACTACGCGGTGATCGTCCTTGACGTGATGCTGCCGGGCCTCGACGGCTTCGGCGTATTGCGCGCATTGCGTGCGCGCAAGCAGACGCCGGTGATCATGCTCACCGCCCGCGAACGGGTCGAAGACCGGATCCGCGGCCTGCGCGACGGCGCCGACGATTACCTCGGCAAACCGTTTTCCTTCCTCGAACTGGTGGCGCGCCTGCAAGCGCTGACCCGCCGCAGCGGCGGCCACGAACCGGTGCAAGTGAGCATCGCCGACCTGTGGATCGATCTGATCAGCCGCAAGGCCACCCGCGCAGGCAACCGGCTGGATCTGACCGCGAAAGAGTTTTCACTGCTCAGCGTGCTGGCTCGGCGCCAAGGCGAAATCCTCTCGAAAACCGCGATTGCGGAAATGGTCTGGGACATCAATTTCGACAGCGACGCCAACGTGGTCGAAGTCGCGATCAAGCGCCTGCGCGCCAAGCTCGACGGGCCGTTCGACGAGAAACTGCTGCACACCATCCGCGGCATGGGTTATGTGCTGGAGAGCCGTGGTGTCCAGTAACTCTATCGCGCTGCGCTTGAGCGGGATGTTCACGCTGGTGGCGCTGCTGGTGTTCCTGTTGATCGGCGGCGCGCTGTATCAACAAGTGGACAAAGGCCTGGGCCTGCTGCCGGAAGCGGAACTGGATGCACGTTACAGCGTGCTCGAATCGGCGCTCAACCGCTATGGCACCCCCGAGCACTGGGTGAAGATCAACGCCAAGCTCAAGCTGCTCGGCGAAGAAGACAAGCGCATCCGGTTCTGGGTGGTCAGCGGCAATCCGGGCTATGAATTCGGCGAGCCCGATGTCTCGATCCGCGCCTTTGCCCAAGGCCCGCTGGGCATGCGCGACCTGCAACTGCCCGACCATCCCTATCCGCTGAAAGTGCTGCTCACCGAACTGCCGGCCAAGGATCAACGCCCGCCGCTGCGCTTCATGATCGGCATCGACACCGAGACCTTTCACCAGACCCAGCATCAGTTGCTGATCGCGCTGGTGAGTCTGGCGGTGATCGGCGTGCTACTGGCCTCGGCGTTGGGTTACTGGGTGGCGCGAATCGGCCTCAAACCGCTGATCAAACTGTCCCACGAAGCCCAGCGTCTGGCGCCGCCGTTGCGGGCCGGGCGCCTGCGTCTGTCGCCGTTGCCGCCGGAGCTGGAGCAGTTTGTCGACTCGTTCAACTCGACGCTGGAGCGGGTCGAACAAGCCTATTCACGTCTCGAATCCTTCAACGCCGATGTGGCCCATGAGCTGCGTTCGCCGCTGACCAACCTGATCGGCCAGACCCAGGTCGCCCTGACTCGCGGACGCTCGGCCGAGCATTATTTCGAAGTGCTGCAATCCAACCTCGAAGAGCTGGAACGCCTGCGCTCGATCATCAACGACATGCTGTTCCTGGCCAGCGCCGATCAGGGCAGTAAGGCCACCAAACTGACGTCGACTTCGTTGGCCGATGAAGTGGCGACCACTCTCGAATACCTCGATTTCATCCTTGAGGATGCGCAGGTCCAGGTTCGGGTAAGCGGCGATGCGCAGGTGCAGATCGAGATTGCTCATCTGCGCCGGGCCTTGATCAATCTGTTGAGCAACGCAGTGCAACATACCGCGCCGGGACAGGTGATCGAGGTGCAGATCACGGTCGAGGAACATCAGGTCAGCATCGGCGTGGCCAACCCCGGCTCACCGATTGCCAGCGAGCATTTGCCGCGCTTGTTCGAGCGCTTCTACCGGGTCGATGCGTCGCGCAGCAACAGCGGCAACAACCATGGCCTGGGGCTGGCGATCGTCAAGGCGATTGCGCTGATGCATGGCGGGGATGTGTTTGTGCGCAGTGATCGCGGGATGAACACTTTCGGAATCCACCTCCCGGTCTGAAAAGCCCCCTCACCCTAACCCTCTCCCGGAGGGAGAGGGGACTGACCGAGTTGTTCTTTCGAGTTACGCCGACCTGAAAAATCCAGTCGAACTCAGATTCTGAAAAGTCCCCAATCGGCTCCCTTTCCCCCTCGCCCCCTTGGGGGAGAGGGTTGGGGTGAGGGGGTGACTTTTGCTTTTGCTGTAACAGTCATTTATGAAAATCACGCTGTTTCCCAACGCCCGGCAACCTTATCTTTGCCCGCACCAAACAGCACTTGCCAAGCAAGAAGGTTTTCAAGATGTCCAACAGTATGGGTATTGCCAGCGCTTTCGTTTTGTCCTCATTGATCCTGTCGCCGATGGCGATGGCTGAAGAATCCCAGACGTTTGTAGCGCAAAACGCCGCTCGCGCTCACGCATTCGAACAGCATCAGGCAGAAGTGATGGCCAAGGCTCAGGACGCTACGCAAGCCCCGCAGGCCTTAAATTCTCAGGCTCAAGCCTCCGAGAAAGACAGCTGAGTCGCGCACTGCGCAACGTTTCCCTCGACGCGGTTGTTTGGCTCTTCCCGTTCAACCGTCGTCCTTGCAGGCCGCTGATTTTCAGCGGCCTTTTTTCGTTGTGGTCTGAAAGCTGTCTGGTACGTCTTTAACAACTGGAAACATCCCGCACCTCATGACATTGAAGTGTCAGTTGACCCAAGGAGCTTTACCGCACGTGCGTTACCCAGTTCGCGTCACCCCGCTGTTCATTGCAATTGCCGCAACGATTGCCCCCGCCGCCCACGCTGCCGAAGCCGAGCAGCAAGGTTTCGTCGAAGGCTCGAGCCTGAACCTCAATGCCCGCAACTACTACATGAACCGCAACCGTCTGCAGCAGACGGACGACAACATCGAGTGGGGCCAGGGGTTTCTCGGCAAATTCGAGTCGGGCTACACCGAAGGCACGGTCGGCTTCGGCATCGACGCCCACGCCATGCTCGGCCTGAAACTTGACGGCGGTGGTGGCACGGACAACTCCAGCATCCTGCCGGTCAGTGACGGCAGCGGCAAAGCGCCGGGCTCGTTCTCCACGGCGGGCGCCACCCTGAAAATGCGTGCGTTCGATACCGAACTGAAGGCCGGCGACCTGTTCCTTGCCAACCCGGTGATCGCCGGTGGCGAGACGCGCATGCTGCCGCAGACCTTTCGCGGCCTCAGCCTGACCAATCACAGCTTCGACGGCTGGATGATCGAAGGTGGTCAGGCCAGTTTTACCAAACCCTACAACCAGAGCGGGCACAAACGTATCGGCACCTCTTACGGCACCCTCGCCGACGGCGACAAGAGCCAGCACCTGAACTGGGCCGGCGTGGCCTGGAGCGGCGTCGAAGGCCTGACCAGCAGCCTGTATGCCTCCGAGTTGAAGGACATCTGGAACCAGTACTACTACGACCTCGACTACACCTGGGCACTGAATGACCTGGTGACCCTCAACCCGGGCCTGCACTTCTATCACACCCAGGACACCGGCGACGCGCTGCTGGGCAACATCGACAACAACACCTACAGCCTGCATTTCACCGTGGGCATCGGCAGCCACAGCGTTACCGCCGCGTATCAGCGGGTCAACGGCAACACGCCGTTCGATTACATCAGCCAGGGCGACAGCGTCTACCTCGACAACTCGCAGCAGTACTCGGACTTCAACGGCCCGAACGAGCGCTCGTGGAAACTCAAGTACGCCTACGACTTCGCCGGCGTCGGCCTGCCGGGGCTGACCTCGTCGCTGTCCTACTCACGCGGTACGCTGGACCTGACCAAGGCCGATCCGGACAGCAAGGGTTACGCCTCGTGGTACAGCGCCGAAGGCCGCAACGCCAAACACTGGGAGCGCGACATCGACCTCAAATACGTGGTGCAGAGCGGCCAGGCCAAAGACCTGGCGGTATGCCTGCAATGGGCGACCAACCGCGGCGGCAACGGTTACGGCGCAATCGATACGGACACCGATGAATACCGTGTGATCATCGACTACCCGATCAACGTCTTCTAAGATCGGCACTGCGATAAAAGGCCAGCCTGACGCGCTGGCCTTTTTCTTGCCTGTGGCAGCGAGCGGGTACAACTACGCTTAGAAGAACCCCCAACCGAAAACCGGACCATGATCGCGAGCCGCACCCCTACCGTTCCCGGCACGACCGGACGCTCCGAGCTGCTGTTGATCTCAGGCAGCCTGCTGAGCGTGATCGCGATTGTCTGCATCGTCACGTTCCTGCTGATCCGTGAACGCGCCAACGCCCAGGAATCGGCCACCCGTGGCGCCACCACCATCGCCCAGTTGATCGACGCCGATGTACTGCGCACCGTCGAGCTGTATGACCTGACGCTGCAAGGGCTGATCGCCGCCGCCCAGCGTGACGACCTGAAAGACGTGTCGCCGCAGATCCGCCATCTGGCGTTGTTCGACCGCTCCACCACGGCGCGCTTCAAGGGCGACATCCTGTTGCTCGACAAGTATGGCGAGGTGATTGCCGACTCCTCGCGGGTCGATCCGCTGCCGGGCAATTTCGCCGACCGTGACTACTTCCTCGCCCACGCCTTCAACCGCGACACCGGCATGTTCATCAGCCGTCCGTTCAAACCCCGCTGCGACTGCGATGACGCGAACCAGTGGCGGATCAGTTTCAGTCGGCGCATTTCTTCAGACACCGGTGAGTTTCTGGGCGTGGCCGTGGCGTCGATGAAGCTCGATTACTTCGATCAGTTGTTCAACAGCCTCGACATCGGCATCGACAGCACTCTCAACATCATCAACAACGATGGCATCCTGCTGGCGCAGAAGCCTTATCTGCAGAGCGACTCGATCGGCAAGAGCTTTGCCGCCCGGCCCAATGTGGTGCGGATTCTGCGCGACAACAACGGCAATGGCAGTTTCAACAGCATTTCGAGCATGGATTATCAGCAACGGCTGTACACCTATTCGCGGGTCGGCAATCTGCCGCTGACGGTAATCGTTGCCCTGTCCAGCGAGGAAGTGTTCGGCGCGTGGCGACGCACGGCGATCCTGATCAGCGGCGCTACCGGCGTGTTGTGTGCCGGTCTGCTGTGGCTGACCTGGCTGCTGGCCCGGGAGCTGCGCCTGCGTCAGCGGGCCGAACATGAACTGGCACAACTCGCCGCAACTGATGCCCTGACCGGCGTCGCCAACCGGCGGATGCTCGATCAGTCACTGCGCCACGAGTGGTTCCGCGCCCAGCGCTCGGGCAAGCCGCTTTCATTGCTGATGATCGACGCCGACCACTTCAAGGCCTTCAATGACCGCCACGGGCATCAGGCCGGAGATCAGGCGTTGCGTGAACTGGCCAGGGTGATCACCGCCAATGTGCGGCGTCCGGCGGATCTGGTGGCTCGGTATGGCGGTGAGGAGTTTTCGGTGATCCTCGCGGAAACCGACAGTGCCGGGGCGCAGCAGATCGCCGAACACATTCGTGCAGCGGTGGAGCAATTGCCGAGCCTGAATCAAGACCAGTCACCGATGACCGTGAGCGTCGGTATCAGTACCTGGACGGCGACGAGCGAAATCAGTCTGGAGCAGCTGTTGTTCGCGGCGGACAAGGCGTTGTATCAGGCCAAGGAAGGTGGGCGAAACCGGGTCGTCGTCGCCTGAAAACAGGCATAAAAAAAGGCCACCCAAAGGTGGCCTTCAAAAAACTAGAGAGGTTTTTTACTTACACCGCCGCAACCGGGCGCATGTAAGAGATTGGTGCAGTGCTGGCGTCTTCGAACGTCACGACTTCCCAGGCATCTTTCTGCTCAATCAACTTGCGCAGCAGCTGGTTGTTCAGTGCGTGGCCGGACTTGAAGCCCTTGAACTCACCAATCAGGCTGTTGCCCAGCAGGTACAGGTCGCCAATCGCATCGAGGATCTTGTGCTTCACGAATTCGTCTTCGTAGCGAAGGCCGTCTTCGTTCAGTACGCCATCGGCATCGACCACGATCGCGTTTTCCACGCTACCGCCGAGTGCGAGGTTGTGCTTGCGCAGGTACTCGATGTCACTCATGAAACCGAAAGTACGGGCGCGGCTGACTTCTTTTACGAACGAAGTGCTGGAAAAATCCACGCTTGCACTTTGGGTGCGGTCCCGGAAAACCGGGTGATCGAAATCGATCTCGAAGCTCACCTTGAACCCTTCGAAAGGGACGAAAGTGGCGCGCTTGTCGCCGTCTTCCACTGTCACTTCACGCAGGATGCGGATGAATTTCTTGGCGGCGTCCTGTTCTTCCAGGCCAGCCGATTGAATCAGGAATACGAAAGGTCCTGCGCTGCCATCCATGATCGGGACTTCAGACGCGGAGAGCTCGACGTAGGCGTTATCGATGCCCAGGCCAGCCATGGCCGAGAGCAAGTGCTCCACCGTGTCTACCTTCACGTCACCGTTGACCAGCGTCGTCGACATGGTTGTCTCGCCGACGTTGGCCGCGCGAGCCGGTATCTCGACAACCGGATCGAGATCGGCACGACGAAAGACGATCCCGGTATCGACAGGTGCAGGCTTGAGGGTCAGGTAAACCTTCTCCCCGGAGTGCAGACCTACACCGGTGGCACGGATAATATTTTTCAGTGTGCGTTGTTTAATCATGGCATGGGCCGCTTCAGCGCAAATTGCGAACTGGTATCAACAAAGGCTGGCGATGATAGCAGACCGAGCCTTTGCTGAACACCAATCACCTGAATACCCCTGATACATTTCATCAATCGGCCTGACGACGCAGGAAAGCCGGGATGTCCAGGTAGTCCAGGTCATCTTGCGGATTCATCTTCGCGGCAGTCGCAGCACCGGCCTGAGCCTGGTTGCGCATGACGGTCGGACGGTCCAGGTCACGGTAATTCACCGCTGGCTGCTCCTGACGAGCGGGTGCCGGTTGCTGTACCTGAGCAGCGGCCATCGAGGTGTGAACGGTGTTGTCGATGACCTTCACAGGCTTCTCGATTTTCGCGCCCAGACCGGTGGCAACCACGGTCACGTGCAGTTCGTCGCGCATGTCCGGATCGATAACGGTACCGACCTTGACCATCGCGTGCTCGGAAGCGAAGGCTTCGATGATCGAACCCACATCGGAGTACTCACCCAGGGACAGGTCAGGACCGGCAGTGATGTTCACCAGGATGCCGCGTGCGCCTTGCAGGTTCACGTCTTCCAGCAGCGGGTTGCGGATGGCCGCTTCAGTGGCTTCACGTGCACGGTTCGGACCGCTGGCGCAGCCAGTGCCCATCATCGCCATGCCCATTTCGCTCATCACGGTACGTACGTCGGCGAAGTCGACGTTGATCATGCCCGGACGCTTGATGATGTCGGAGATACCGCGAACGGCACCGGCCAGTACATCGTCAGCCTTGGCGAAAGCCGACAGCAGGCTTGCGTCCTTGCCGAGGATGGTCAGCAGTTTTTCGTTCGGAATGGTGATCAGCGAGTCGACGCTTTCCGAGAGCATGCGGATGCCTTCGTCGGCGATCTGCATACGCTTGCGACCTTCGAACGGGAACGGACGAGTCACGACCGCAACGGTCAGGATGCCCATTTCCTTGGCCACTTCGGCGATGATCGGCGCCGCACCGGTACCGGTACCGCCGCCCATGCCGGTGGTGATGAACACCATGTTGGTGCCGGCCAGCACTTCAGCGATGCGCTCGCGATCTTCCAGCGCAGCCTGACGGCCGACTTCCGGGTTGGCGCCGGCGCCCAGGCCTTTGGTCACGCCGGTACCCAATTGCAGAATGGTGCGCGCGCCGATGTTTTTCAGCGCTTGAGCATCGGTGTTGGCGCAGATGAATTCCACGCCTTCGATGTTGCTCTTGACCATGTGATTGACAGCGTTGCCGCCGCCACCGCCAACACCGATAACTTTGATTACCGGGCTTGCGGGGATGTTGTCTACGAGTTCGAACATTTTCCCTCTCCTTACATTCTCTAGTTTTTT
>Ga0068839_177712_pt1 | contig 13109 bp, 9 predicted proteins | sample Hof3ISUMetaT_12_FD_68485 | JGI IMG/M metagenome (GOLD analysis project Ga0068839, IMG submission 68485) | Enriched soil aggregate microbial communities from Iowa State university to study microbial drivers of carbon cycling -... | ecosystem: Environmental > Terrestrial > Soil > Agricultural land... | reverse complement strand
CACCCACTGGCGTGAGCCTGGACGGCTTTGTCGGCCAGGGTTTCGTAGCTGAAACCGAACTGCGACATCGCCATGACGGCGAGGGTGGTGCCGCCGGCCAGCAACAGCACGGCCTTGATGATCTGCACCCAGGTGGTCGCGATCATGCCGCCGAATATCACATACACCAGCATCAATGCACCGACGATCACCACCGCCACCGGGTAGTCCAGGCCGAACAGCAGTTTGATCAACTGACCTGCGCCGACCATCTGCACGATCAAGTAGCAGCACACCACGGTCAACGAGCCAAAGGCCGCGAAGATCCGCACCTTGTTCTGATCCATTCGATAGGAAACGATGTCAGCGAAGGTATAGCGTCCCAGGTTGCGCAGACGTTCGGCCATCAGGAAGGTGATGATCGGCCAGCCGACAAAGAAACCTATGGTATAGATGAAGCCATCGTAGCCCTTGGCGAACACCAGGCTGGAAAGCCCCAGCAGGGTAGCCGCGGACATGTAGTCACCGGCAATCGCCAGGCCGTTTTGGAACCCGGTGATACCACCGCCCGCGGTGTAGAAGTCCGAGGTGGATTTGGTTTGGCGCGCCGCCCACCAGGTGATGGCCAGCGTGCCCAGCACGAATACGAAGAACATGCCGATCGCATTCAGGTTGAGCGGTTGTTTTTCCACCGTGCCCAGCGCTGGCGCGGCGATGACGACGCAAGCAGGCAACAGACCGGCAGCGGCGAGGGTCAGCGTACGAAACAGGTTCATCACTTGCTCTCCTCGAGAATGGCGGCGCCCAGTGCGTCGAAGCGCGTGTTGGCGCTGTACACATACCAGCCGGTCAATAACCAGGAAAACAGGATGATCGCCGCGCCAACCGGCATCCCCAGCGTCAACATTTGATGTTCCCCAAGCGGCGCATGCAGCCACTGGGGGGCAAATGCCACAATCAACATGAACAGGTAATAAATGCCCAGTACGGCGGCGCTCAACGACCAGGCAAGGCGCGATCGGCTGCTCACCAGTTGCAGGAATTTAGGATTGCTGCGAATGCGTTCGCAGCGCTGGCTATCAGTTGAATGGATATCGGTCATCGCTAGCTCCACTTTGTTTTTGTTATCAGTCTGTGGGGGCGCGGCAGCCGAATTCGGCGTGCACGAGCCCGAAGCGGCAGGTCAATCACCTGCCGCCTGACAGGTACAACGGCGTTTGGGTTAGAGCGCTCGGGCCCGGTCGCGCAACACGTACTTCTGCACCTTGCCGGTGGAAGTCTTCGGTAACAGTGTGAAGATCACGGTACGCGGCACTTTGAATCCGGCCAGGTGTTCACGACAGAAACTGATGATGTCGGCTTCGCGTACGTCCTGGTGATCGGCCTTCAAGGTCACGAAGGCGCAGGGCGTTTCGCCCCATTTTTCGTCGGGTCGGGCGACCACGGCCGCTTCCATGACGCCTGGATGGCGGTAGAGCACGCCTTCGAGTTCGATGGTGGAGATGTTCTCGCCGCCGGAGATGATGATGTCCTTGAGCCGGTCCTTGATCTCCACATAACCATCGGGATGACAGACCGCCAGGTCGCCGGTGTGGAACCAGCCGCCTTCGAAGGCTTCGGCGGTGGCGGTCGGGTTCTTCAGGTAGCCCTTCATCACGGTATTGCCACGCATGAAGATCTCACCGATGGTCTGGCCGTCATGCGGGGTTGGCTCCAGGGTCGTGGAGTCGCCGACCATCACGCCTTCGAGCGTCGGGTAGCGCACACCCTGGCGGGACTTTATTTGTGCCCGTTCTTCCAGGGGGTATTGGTCCCATTCGGCATGCCAGGCGCACAGCGTCACCGGGCCATAGGTTTCGGTCAGGCCATAAACGTGAGTGACCTTGATGCCCATCTCTTCCACGGCGCCGATCACTTTGGCCGGTGGCGCAGCGCCTGCGACCATGGCGTTGACCGGGTGATCGATGGCGGCTTTCGCCGATTCCGGCATGTTCACCAAGGCATTGAGCACGATTGGCGCGCCGCACAGGTGAGTGATCTGATGCTCGCGGATCAGCGTGAGGATTTTCTGCGGGTCGACTCGGCGCAAGAACACGTGCACACCGGCCAATGCGGTGACGGTCCAGGGGTAGCACCAGCCGTTGCAATGGAACATCGGCAGGGTCCAGAGGTACACCGGATGATTACCCATGGCCCAGGTCATCTGGTTGCCCAACGCATTCAGGTACGCACCGCGATGGTGATAAACCACGCCTTTGGGGTTGCCTGTGGTGCCGGAGGTGTAGTTCAGCGAGATGGCTTGCCATTCATCGACCGGCCATTTCCAGTCGAACGCAGGATCACCTTCGGCCAGCAATGCCTCGTAGTCCAGATCGCTGACGGCCTGGCCCTCGCCGTATTCCGGGTCATTGACGTCGATCACCAGGGGCGGGTGATCGAGCATGCCGATTGCCGCATGGATCACGTCGTGGAACTCCCGGTCGGTGATCAACACCTTGGCTTCGCCATGGGAGAGCATGAAAGCGATGGCCTCGGCATCCAGGCGCACGTTCAGCGTGTTGAGCACGGCGCCGATCATCGGCACGCCAAAGTGCACTTCAAGCATTTCGGGAATGTTGGGCAGCATGACTGCAACCGTGTCGTCCTTGCCGATACCGCGACCGGCCAATGCCGAGGCCAGGCGCCTGCAACGGGTATAGGTCTGTGCCCAGGTGCGACGAATCGAACCGTGAATGACGGCCGGATAGTCCGGGTAGACGTGGGCGGTGCGCTCGATGAAGCTCAGTGGCGACAAGGCAATGTGGTTGACGGCCGATGGGCCTAACCCTTGTTCATAGATCGACATGGATGGTTCTCGGTGGCTGATTGTTAGCTCTATGGGAGACTTTGCGCGTTGACGTTGGGTCGCCTTTTTTTGTCCGGTCTAAGTTATATAACATTCATCCATGAATATGGAAGTAGAACCTATGTCGTATAGTATAAGTACTATATTAAATTCTTCTGGTGCCAAATCACCCCGCCTCAGATTTCCATAATCGGTATATGCTTAGCCGTATTAACGAAGTGGACCCGTAATGACCCTGACTCCCGTTCGATTACACAGCTGGTTGCGCCTGCAACGCGAAGGCGTGTCCCTGGCCGCCCGGGCCGATGCGTTGTGTCGTGCGCTGCAGGATTGTCCGGAAGTGCAGCGGGCGGTTTATCTGAGTTGGCAGCCCAACGCACGGATCTACAGCCACGAGGGCGCGGCCCCGCATTTCCCGCCGGGCCTGGGCGATCCGGCGCTGGCCAGCGATCAGTTACTGTTTGAGCAACTGATGGAAGTCGGGCGCCTGGATCTGGCGCAAGTCCGTCAGCTGGACTGCTGGCTGGCCGGCCGCCTGCGCCGAGCCGCCATCAGTCATGGCCAGGTGTTCGATCTGGCCTTGTCGCCTGGGCAGGCGGGATTGCTGCTGGTGGAAGTGTGCGAGGGCGTGAGTCTTGACTGGCTTGGCTGGGTGCGCGATTTGTTGACGACGCTGTTAAGCAGCGTCAACGGCATGCTGCGCGGCTCGCCGCTGCTGGGTCACGATCCACAACCGAGCCTGTTGCTCGATGCACAGGGCCGACCGCTGGAGTTCAATGCGGCGCTGTTGGCACTGCTGGCCGAGAAGTCGTTGACGGATGTGCTGGGTTTTTTGCCGGTCAATCATCGGGTCCTGGTTCGTGCCTGCCTGGATCAGCAACGCGCCATTGAAGGCGTCGAGGCTCAATTCGAGGCGCAGATCCTGATCTGGACATTCATTCCCGACCCGCAGGACAACCGCGTGCTCGCCCGTTGCCGCGATGCCACGAGCCAAGTCCTGGCAGAACGTGAAGCGGCCACCGCACGTCGGCTGTACCGGCTGATCATCGAAAACACCACCGACCTGATTTCCCGCCACACCCCGGACGGGTGCTTCCTCGATGCGTCGCCCGCGTCCTGGACATTGCTCGGCTACTGGCCGGAAGCGTTGCGCGGGCAAATGGCCCAAAGCCTGTTTCACGGACAGGACCTGGCCGGCCTGATGCAGCGTGCCCGGGATGCACTGGAGCAGGACGGGTATCACACGATGACCTATCGCATCCGCCATCGCGACGGGCACTACCTGTGGTTTGAAACCGCCAGCCGGGCAATCCGTGAAACCTACACCGGGGCGGTGGTTGAAGTGGTCAGCGTGTCCCGGGACATCACGGCCCGGGTGCTGGCCGAGGAAAACAAGCGACGCCTGGCCGAAGTGGTCGAAGCCAACACCGACCCCGTGCTGTTCATCGACCCTGAGGGTCGAGTCACCTATCTCAACCCCGCGGCGCGCCGCACCCTCGGGATTGAAGAGCACCAACCGATGCCGGCCCTGGCCGAGTTGTTCACCAGCGGCGATCTTGCGCGCCTGCAACGCGAGGGTTGGAGCTGCGCGGAACGTGACGGCGTCTGGAGCACCGATGCACGCTTGCAACCACCGGCAGGCAGTCCGTCCGTGCCGGTGTCCCTGGTGCTGCTGGCCCACCGTTGCGCCGGCGGCGAGCGCTATTACTCGCTGGTCGCTCGGGACATGACCGAGCGAGAGCTGCGCGAAGCGCAACAGCGACGCCATCAGGATGAACTGGCACACACCGCGCGGCTGGTCACCCTGGGGGAACTGGCCTCGGGTATCGCGCACGAAATCAACCAGCCGCTGGCTGCCGTTGTGAATTACGCCAACGCCAGCCAACGTTATCTACAGGCACTGGGCACCAATGCGCAGGCCGCCGCCAGAGTGGCGCAAGGCCTGGAACGCATCACCCATCACGCCACCCATGCCTCGCAAGTGATCCGGCGCCTGCGCGCTTTCCTGCGCAAGGGGCAGAGGCGCATGCAGGCGCTGAACCTGACCGACATCGCCCGCGAAGCCGTGCGCTTATGCGCGTGGGAGGCCAGTCATTGCCAAGTGACAATCGAGGATCGACTGCCGGATAATCTGCCGCCCGTTTATGCCGACCGTGTATTGCTGGAGCAAGTGCTGCTCAATCTTTTGCGCAACGCCATCGACGCCAACCGTGAGCAGCATCCTGACAAGCCTTCGCTGATCGTGATGGCGGTCGAGCAGGGCAGTGGCGCCAATGTGCAAATCAGTGTGCAAGACCAGGGGCCGGGCGTCAGCGAGTTCGAGCTTGAGCAGATATTCACCCCGTTCTATACCAGCAAGGCCGATGGCCTGGGGCTCGGGTTGTCCATGAGCCGCAGCATCATCGAAGGCTTCGGGGGCGAACTCAATGCCCGGCGCCAGCCTGTCGGGCTGCTGATGTGTTGCCGATTGCCGCTGGCCGGCCCAACAAAACAACAACAGGATTAGTCTGATGGCAGGTGTGGCGGAGCATGTGGTGTATGTGGTCGACGACGACCAGGGGATGCTCGATTCAACGGTCTGGTTATTGGAGTCGGTCGGCCTTACGGCCCTGCCGTTCACCAGTGGCGTCGAGTTTCTCGATGCCTGCGATGCCAGTCTGGATGCCTGCGTGCTGCTCGACGTGCGCATGCCCGGCATGGGCGGGCTGAACGTGCAGGAAGAAATGCGCGTACGCGGGTTGAATCTGCCGATCATCTTTGTCAGCGGGCACGCCGATGTGCCCATCGTTGTCCGCGCGTTCAAGGCCGGTGCCCATGATCTCATCGAGAAACCCTACAACGAGCAGTTGCTGCTCGACAGCGTGCAACAGGCCCTCGGCAATTGCGCAGCGCATCGCTCGGGCAATCGGGGCCACGAGGCGTTGCAGGCGCGTTTGCTCACGCTGACGCCCAGGGAGCGCGACGTCATGTTGCCCTTGGTCCAGGGCTACACCACCCGCGAAATCGCCGAGCAACTGGGCGTGAGCGCGAAAACCGTCGATCTGTACCGCGCTCGTGTCATGAAACGCATGCAGGCCAGCACCTTGCCGGACCTGGTGGGCATGGCTATCGCGGCGAACATGGTGGATCCACTGAAGCTGCGTTGATCCATCATGGTGTGTATTGAGCGTCTATGCTGGGCTAACTGATTCCCGACCGACGCAGCTGACTGCCAGGAGACATCATGGTGCCCACACCGCTCTCAACGAAAGCCCTGTCCCGCGGGTTGCTTGATGTGCTTATCCGCGCCGGGCTGATTGTCGTGCTGGTGCTGTTCTGCTTTGAGATTTTCCGCCCGTTTCGCGACTTGATGCTGTGGTCGATCATCCTGGCGATCACCCTGTACCCCTTGCAACAGCGGCTCAGGGGGCCGCTGGGACACAAGGACGGGCGCATTGCGACGCTGATCGTGCTGGTGGCCGTGGTCATCCTCATGGTGCCGATCTACCTGTTGGGCACCTCGATTGCCGACTCGGTGGAAAACGCCATGACCGTGGTCAAGGACGAAGGCATACGCATCCCGCCACCGGCCGATTCCGTTGCCACCTGGCCCCTGGTGGGTAAACAGTTGTCGGCACTGTGGTTGCAGGCATCCACCGACCTGCCGGGCCTGACGGCCAAGTACATACCGCAGATCAAGGGCATCAGCCTGACCTTGCTGGGCAAGCTGGCCGGCGTCGGCATGGGTTTTCTGATGTTCGTTGTCGCGCTGATCATCGCCGGAATCTTCATGGCCTATGGCGAAGCGGGAAGTCGCGCCTCGGTGCAGATCGCCTCGCGGATCAGCGGACCGGTCAAAGGCCCCCAGATGGCCACCCTGTGCACCGCAACCATCCGTGCCGTGGCACTCGGGGTGGTCGGCATCGCATTTATCCAGATGCTGCTGGTGGGGCTGGGGTTTGTGTTCAAGGGCGTCCCTGGTGCCGGGCTGCTGGCATTGGCGGTGTTGCTGCTGGGCATCATGCAGTTGCCGGCAACGCTGGTGACCATCCCGGTGATTGCCTATGTGATCGCTACCGAAGGGGCCAGCACCGTGACCATCGTCTTTTCCATCTACGTCTTCGTCGCGGGCCTGGTGGACAATGTGCTCAAGCCATTGTTGCTGGGGCGCGGCGTCGACGTGCCGATGCCGGTGGTATTGATCGGAGCCCTGGGCGGAATGGTCACCAGCGGCATCCTCGGCCTGTTCATCGGCCCGGTGGTACTGGCGGTTGGTTATCAGCTGTTCTGGCAGTGGGTGCAGGATCCGCCCCCGGTGGAAGAAGGGCCGGTGCTTGAGCTGCAGGATAGAAGCGCAATCGGCTAGATCGGGCCCGGCCCGTGGGTGGCCGGTTCCACGTTCAGAGCCCGAGGTAGCAGCAGTAGACCAGGCACAGCGCTGCGGCGATCCCGAAGGCTCCCAACGCCTTGATGGTCGTCGTGGGCGTGGACACGGGACTGATCATGCGCTCCAGGCGCGGATCGGAATACGCAACCTGTGGATAGCGTCCACGCACGACAGCCAGGTAGGTGTATCGCAAGCCGATCAGCAGGAACAGGCTCGCCAGGCTGAGGATGACGGTGGCAAAGGTCGAGGGTCCAGTCGCCATTGCCCGGTGCTCCTCGTCGCAGGCGGCGCTATCGGCTTGCACGACCGTGATTTGCCCATGGTCCGTGGCAGGCCGAGTCCCGTCGCTCAGCAGACTGGCCTGCTGCACCAGGTCCAGGGTCTGATACTGCCAGAGTGTGGTTGAACCTTCCCGGCAATAGGTGAATGTCCCCGGGCTCGGGGCGGCCACGATACAGGCGTCATCGATTCCGCGCTTCTTGAGGGTTTCGAGGGCCGTTCTGGAGAAGTCCAGATCGAGCACAGGAACTATCCCTGTGGCTGAAACCACACCCGAGACCAGCAGACTCCCCACAACGCCGATAGTTGAAGTTTTCAAGGCTGGATTTCCTGGTTTTTTATGGCTTTTTGTCAGGGACGCTGAGCTTGAATGAACCTGCCAGTAGTGGAGTCTAGAACGCGTCAGTTACTTTGATAAGCATGCGCGTTTAAAAAAGCCGGGGCGCCAGCCTATTCACAGTCATCGGCAACGGCCTTCTCGGCACGCTGGATTTCCTGCTTGATATCGGTGGTGATTTTCTGTTCCTTGCGTTCCTGACCGAGGAATTTCTGCTCGCCCCGGGACTTGACCTCTGCATCTTCGGCATGGATCTGCGCTTCGATGGCAGCGGAGTGCTGATCGATCACGGCATCGACCTCGGCTGCATTCTTGGCAGTATCCAGCGCCTGAACCAGTTTGCCGGCCTCGGCCTTTTCGGCTTCGGCATAGGCCTCGACGGATAACCCGGCGGCCAGGGCCCGCGCCTGTACTTCCAGCTCCTTGAGATGCTGGCGCGCCAAGGTACATACCGCTTCCTGGCGCTGAGCCTGAAGCGTTTTCCAGGTATTCAGTCCATAGACAGCGGTACCGATGACGACGATCGTTACAACGACCCCCAGTAGTTGGCCTTTCACATTCCATCCCCTCGAGTGGCCGGCGAAACAGCCTTTGGCAGTGATTACCCGAATCCATTCAGGGAATGAAAAGCGTAGCAGACTCAGTGGCACTCAAGGTTGGTGCGGTTGGCAAGAAAGGATTTTCAGGACAAAGCGGGCGCTTACAGTGGATGACGTTCACTCACAGCGTTGGCGCAGCACCAGCGATTGCGCCCTTGTTGTTTTGCCACGTAGAGCAGGGCGTCAGCGGCTTTGATCAGGGTGCCCGGCGTCACGTCCTCCAAGCCTGGGCGGACGGTGGTGATGCCCGCACTGGCCGTGACCCTGCCCAAGGGATGTGCGTTGTGTTCGATGCCCAGTGATCGAATGGCTTGCAGGATCTCTTCGGCGACCTGTGCCGCGCCAACGCCATCAGTGTTGGGAAGCAGCACCGTAAACTCCTCTCCACCGTACCGGACGGCCAGGTCCCCGGGGCGTTTGACCGCCCGCTGGATCGCTGCCCCCACTGCGCCCAGGCAATCATCGCCGGCCGCGTGCCCATAGCTGTCGTTGTAGCGCTTGAAGTAATCGACATCGAGCATGATCAGCGACAGCGCAGTTCCCTCGCGCGCCGCCAGACGAATCGCTTCCACCAGCGCAGTATCCAGCCGGCGACGATTGCCCAGGCCCGTCAGGCTGTCGGTCAACGCCATGTCGCGCATGGCCTGGTGTGCATGACGCAGCTTTCTTTCCGTGACCATTCTCTGGCGTAACTGAGTCAGGACGATGAGTCCGAACACCGCGAGCACGCCGATCAACACCAGCAGCACCCACCCTGTTTTCAATAGGTCCCGGCGCCAGGGTGCGGTGATGGATTCACGGGAAAGTCCGGCTTCCACCACCAGCGGGTAAGTGGTCAGCGCCCGATAGCCGTAAAGGCGCTCGGTGTCATCCACGACGGCTCTGACTTGCGCGATGCCCTGGTTGGCGTTGGGCAGGTAATGCTTGAAAATCTCGCTGTCCGCCAGGCTTTTACCGACCACGGATGCGATGAAGGGACGCCGCACCAGAATGGTACCGTCGCGTGTGGCCAGCACCAGGGCACCCTTGTCATCGATCTTGAAGTCACCGTAGTAGTCGACGAAGTAGCTGACTTTGATCGTCCCGAGCAAAACACCGGCGAATGTTCCATCCGGATTGTTCAAGCGTCGAGAAATGGGGATGATCAGGTCGTTGGTGGATCGGCTCTCGACCACGGCGCCAATGCGCACGTTTTTATCCTCGTGCGCGCGGTGATACTGGAAGTAATCGCGGTCGGCGTTGTTCACGGGCTGCGGCGTGACCTCCTTGTCCGTGACGATCCATTGCCCATTTGCGCCGTAGATGAACAGGCCATGCAGTTGCGGCATGATTTTCGATTGCTGGACCAAGAGTTTGTGAATGCGCGGGACATCGATGTTCTGCAACCCGTCGCCTTCGACCCGTTCCCCGAGCGCCGCGGTGAGCACGTCCACTTGCCGGATGGCATCTTCGGCGTGCTGTGCGGTGGCTCGCGCCAGGTTCGTGACCGAGTCGCGGGCAGTGTCGAAGGCTGACCGGTAATCGCGCCAGGTGCGCCAACCCTCGACCGCGGCAAAGGCCAGGACCACCACCAGCATGAAGCTCACGGTGAGTCGGAAGACAGCACCAGCGCGCACGGTTCTTGCAGAGACAATGTCAACGTCGTCATCAACCATGGGCGGTGGCTGCAGGCGTCCGGCCATCAACATCTCCTTGCGCGAGCGACGTGGGCACGCCGCTCGCCAGCGTCAGCCGCCCTGGCTCGCCGAAGGGCGGCGCGGACTAGACGAGACCGACAAATGACAGAATCACCAGGACGATCACGACGGCACCAACGATGTAGATAATATTGTTCATGAAGGCCACCTCTGTATCTCAAGGGTTTGCGACACCGGGGTGTCTAGTACAAAGGACAGCTAGGTTCGCACTTGCGTTCCGCAATCCGTTCAAGGAAGTGGCGGCATCGTCCTCAGGCACCCGGGAGTGGGTTTGACTCTAGCCGATTGCGGCAAGTCGGGTCGCCGAATCGCCCAGTGCGCAGTAACGGCTCAATCTTCCCGCGCGGTAGTGACTTGCGGGGGCAGCAACCTGTCCCACTCTCAACAGCAGTCGATAATGCCCTGCCGGACCTGGCAGCTATCGCAAGCGCCGAAAACAACTTCAACACGGCCCCCACACTATGCACCCGCTACGACAAAGCCTGCACAACGAACTGCACGCGCGCCCGTCACTGTACTTCGATGAGCCGGCCCATGTGTTCCATCTGGCATTCCTGGGCAATGAACAGGCATGCAATACGTTCCTGCAAGACGGCTGCTTTCCTTCCCTCGACCTGCAGGCGGCCCAGGGCATTACCCGGCTCGATGGCCACGCGCTGAAATGGGAGCGCCATGCCGAGTTTTTCACCCTGACCCTGGTGGTCACTTCATCCTGCGATGAGCTGTCCTGGACCGCGTTGCCACAAGCACTGGCACAGAAGATCCAGAAGCACTTGCCGGCGCTGATCAACTCGGTGCAGATCGTCGTGCGCGGTGAAGCGCAGCTGGATCTCTCCCGCTACGGCTTCAAGGACCCCTGCGGTTCTTGCGTGGGCGGTGGCGATGCCGTGGTCTGGAGCGATTTTCGCATCAGCGAGGAGGGCGACAACCACATATTGTTCGTCAATCGGCGCCTGAATGCCTACCGCCAGGGCCGGATGATACGCCGCCTGCTGGAAATCGAGACCTACCGGATGATGGCCTCGTTATCCTTGACCATGGCCAAGGCGTTGAGCGCGCAGCTGGATGTTTTCGACAAGACCCTGGTGACCCTTTCCGAGCGCAACGCCGACCCCGAAGGCAGCCATGCCAAGGCCCTGCTGGCGGATATCTCCAACCTTTCTGCCCAGGTGGTGAGCAGTGGCGCGAAAACCCGCCACCGCTTCAGTGCCACCCAGGCCTATGCGCAATTGGTGTTCGAGCGCCTGGGTGAGTTGCGCGAAAGTCACGTAGGCGATTGCCAGCGCCTTGGCGTATTCATCGAACGTCGCTTTAAACCCACCGTCAGGTACTGCACTGCCACCGAGCAGCGACTGGAGCATCTGGCCGAAAGCGTGGCCAACCTCGGCGATCTGTTGCAGGCTCGGGTCCAGGTGGAAATGGAAGAACAGAACTCGGACATTCTCAAAAGCCTGAACGCTCGCGCCGACGCCCAGATCAAGATCCAACGCGCTGTGGAAGGCCTGTCGATCATTGCCATCAGCTACTACCTGCTGAGTCTGCTCAAGCTGGGTTACTCGGGGCTGCACCTGCTCGGCGTCGCGCTGACCCCGCGTGAAGCCATGTTGGCCATGGCGCCGCTCGCGATCGGGATTCTCGGCGGGATCATCCTTCATATCAGGAAAGTCAAAGCGCATTGAAGCGTAGATCCCTTGCTGCGGCCACGCCTGCAGGCTCGACTAGGCGCTGGCATCGACCTCATGTTCATCGGCGAACGCCATGAGCACGTCCAGGTCGAGCACATCCAGCTTGATCCGCGAGATAAACGCGGAAAACGCCAGGTTGGCGGCGAGCAGACGCAGATCCGAGGCCCAGGCCGGCAGATGGACCGGGCCCTGGAGCCAGCCGGATTCGAAGAGCGGGGCCAGGCGCAGGGTGTCCCCCAGGCTCAGGCGTCCGGCGAACAGATAGCCGACCAGCTCCGGGCGGTTGTCACGGATCGCAATGCGCAGCAGGGTGTGCACGCCGAGCAAACCGGTTAGGTAAGCCGCATCCTTGGTGAATGCCGAGCCGCCGCGCAGGTCGGCGCCACGGAACACCCGCTGGGTCGAACGGAAAGATTCCTCCTGGGTCTGGCCGGCAGCCAGAAAGCCTTCGAACACCTGGATGAAATCGGCGCCATCCAATGCCTGCTGCACCGCGAGCACGCGCAAGGCGAGGCGGCGCAGGCGGTTGATGTCCATGCTGCCGGTGAATAGCTCGGCCAGGGTGGCGATACCTTCCTGGGTCTGGGTGGTTCGCGGCGCGCCCAGGCCCAGGCTCTTGAGATTGGGTTGCAGGGCACCATTGTGCGCCGTGGCGACATGCACGAAAGCCTCGTGCTGCAACAGCTGGTTCTTGTCCAGTTCACAAAACAGCGCGCTGGCCCGCAGGCGAATGCGGCTGGCCCCGGCGATGGCCTTGGCGGCCAGGCTCGAGTCGAGCACCACGGTGATCCGACCCGGGCCGAAGAAACGATCCAGTTCCGGTTGCATCCAGGCCGCGAAAGCCTCGGCCGGAATCTCGGCCACGCTGGGTGGGATCCGCGCACCGCCCAGCAGGGCGTCGGTGGTGTCGAGGAAGAAGCGGGCCGCGTCCAGCATGCTCAGGTTCAAGTTCGGGTAATAGAAGTCCGGGCGTCGGTACAGCGCCGAAGAATATTGAGTAAAGGCGGGTGTGCCGATGGCACCCAGCATGCGCCCGGCCGTGGCATAACTGCGCGCGGTCATGGCCAGGTGGCGCCCGGCCGGATGCCCCTCATCGCAGCGGCCGATAAAGGCTTCGAGCGCGCCAATGTCGGCGCTGTGATCACGAGGGCGCAACTCGACCCTGGGCAATTCGGGCTGCCCGGCGCGCCAACTCGCCAGGAATGCGTCTTCGACCCCCTCCGGCCAGGCCAGGGCATCGAGCACGCGGATCTTGCGCACCAGAGCGGGTAGGGCGGCATCGAGTTCGGACAGGGTAGCGCTGCTCACGCAGGCCTCCTTGG
>Ga0068839_107923_pt1 | contig 13735 bp, 10 predicted proteins | sample Hof3ISUMetaT_12_FD_68485 | JGI IMG/M metagenome (GOLD analysis project Ga0068839, IMG submission 68485) | Enriched soil aggregate microbial communities from Iowa State university to study microbial drivers of carbon cycling -... | ecosystem: Environmental > Terrestrial > Soil > Agricultural land... | reverse complement strand
AGAGTAGAGTGGCGCGCCTTCCGATCTGTCCCACAGTGCTTTATGAAGTTTCGTTCAGCTCCAGAATCTGTTACCTCCCAACTCCCTCGTGTTACCGCTCCCAAGCGATTTTCCGTGCGCGTGGCCGAATGGCTGCTGGACAGCCCGCGTCTTGGCGACAGCCGAAATGCCAAGCACCTCGCCGGCCGCCTGCTCAAGCAACCGGCCCGGGAAGGGGTGGTCGCGGCGCAGAGTCGCCTCGGCCAGTTGATGTGCCGCGAGTGCGGCAATGCACGGGATCGCCGGATCGGCCAGGACCTGCTGCGCCAGGCCGCCCGCGCCGGTGACCGACGCGCGCAACAGGAACTCGGCCTGATCGAAGACTGAGCTGTCCAAGACCAGACGCCTTGGTTAACCTTCAGGCTTTATCGGATCGGCGGGAATCACTATGGCGATGGACTTGACCAGCATCCTGCTGGGGCTGGCAGGTGCGGCGGTGCCGTTGCTGGCATTGGCCTGGCAACTGCAACGTCGGGCCAGTCAGAACCAGTCTGAAGTCGCGTTGCTCGAGGAGCGGCTGGCCATGGCGCAAATGGCCCAGGACGGCCTCACTGCACAACTTGAAGCCTGCCGCGATGAAGTCGCCGATCTCGGCCAGGCCAATGCCTCGAAACAAGCGGAGCTCGCCGCCGTACGCCGGGAAGTCGAACTATTGCAGATCGAGCGCGACGACGCTCGTGACGCCGCCCACGCCTGGAATCTCGAGCGCGCCAACAAGGAAGCTGAATTGCGGCGCCTGGACGCCCAGGCGGCTTCGCTGAATGCCGAATTGCGCGAGCAACAGGAAAGCCATCAACAACGTCTGGATGACCTGCAAGGTTCCCGTGACGAGTTGCGTGCCCAGTTCGCCGAACTGGCCGGCAAGATCTTCGATGAGCGCGAACAACGCTTTGCCGAAACCAGCCAGCAGCGTCTTGGTCAATTGCTCGACCCTTTGAAAGAGCGCATCCAGTCGTTCGAAAAACGTGTCGAGGAAAGCTACCAGGCCGAAGCCCGCGAGCGTTTTTCGCTGGCCAAGGAACTGGAGCGTTTGCAGCAACTGAACCTGCGCCTGAGCGACGAAGCGACCAACCTGACCCGCGCCCTGAAGGGCCAGAAAACCCAGGGCAACTGGGGCGAGCTGATTCTCGAGCGTGTGCTTGAGCATGCCGGGCTGGAGAAGGGCCGGGAGTACCAGACCCAGGTCAATCTCAAGGGCCCGGATGGCGAGCGTTTTCAGCCGGACGTGATCATTTACTTGCCGGGCGACAAGCAGGTAGTGGTGGATTCCAAGGTCAGCCTCACCGCGTATCAGCAATACGTCGCGGCGGACGACGATGCCATTGGCCAGATCGCCATGAAGCAACACGTGCTATCCCTGCGCAGTCACGTCAAAGGCCTGGCCGGCAAGGATTACAAGCGACTGGAAGGTTTGCACAGCCTCGATTTCGTCTTGCTGTTCGTGCCCATCGAAGCAGCGTTTTCCGCTGCATTGCAGGCCGAGCCGTCACTGTTTCAGGAAGCTTTTGATCGCAACATCGTGATCGTCAGCCCGACCACGCTGCTAGCAACGCTGCGGGTCATCGACAGCCTGTGGAAGCAGGAGCGTCAGAGCCAGAACGCCCGGGAAATCGCCGAGCGCGCCGGTTGGCTGTATGACAAGTTCGTGTTGTTCATTCAGGATCTGGACGAAGTCGGCAATCGCTTGCAGCAACTGGACAAGGCCTACAGCGCGGCGCGCAACAAGCTGACAGAAGGGCGCGGCAACCTGGTCAGCCGCAGCGAACAGCTCAAGTTGCTCGGCGCGCGGGCCAGCAAAAGCCTGCCGGCGGATCTGCTGGAGCGCGCGATGACCGATGCCGACGGCCTGGTCGAGCTGCCTGAATAAGCCGCTCTGCTAGAGCGGCAAATAACGACTCAACAACGCCCGCAACGCCGCCGGTTTCACCGGTTTGGCCAGATAATCCAGCCCCGCCGCGTGCACCTGCGCCACCGTTTCCGGATGCCCGTCGGCGCTGATCACCACGCCAGGCACCGGCTCGCCCAGCCTTGTGCGCAACCAGGCCATCAGATCGGTGCCGGTTTCGCCGTGATCGAGGTGATAGTCCACCAGCGCCAATTGTGGCCGCACGCCGTCATCGAGCAGCGCCGCACATTCTTCGCGGTTTCGCGCGGTCCAGACCTGACAGCCCCAGCGCGTGAGCAGGCTGTTCATGCCGATCAGAATGCTGTCTTCGTTGTCGATGCACAGCACCTGCGCGCCGCTGTGCAATTTGCCATTGATTTCCACCGCCGCTGGCGGTTGCACGGTCTGCGCTTTGGCCAACGGCACGCGGACACTGAACACGCTGCCGCGCCCCGGCCATGAGCGCACGCGCAAGGTATGGCCGAGCACGCGGCACAGACCGTCGGCTATCGCCAGACCCAGGCCCAGACCTTTTTCGGCGCGGGTCTGGTGGCTGTCGAGGCGTTTGAATTCCTCGAAGATCACTTGCTGTTTGTCCTCCGGAATCCCCTGCCCGCGATCCCACACTTCCAGACAGATTTCGCCTTTGCGCCGACGCACGCCCAGCAGCACCGGGCCTTTTGCGTAGCGGAAAGCGTTGGTGAGGAAGTTCTGCAGAATCCGCCGCAGCAACTTGATGTCGCTGTCGATGCGCAACTGACTGCCCCGTACCCGGAAACTCAAGCCCTGTTCCTGAGCCAGTGCCTTGAATTCCGCGCCGAGAATATCGAACAGCTCATTGACCGCGAACGGCTTGCGATCCGGGTTGATCTTGCCGTTCTCAAGGCGGGAAATGTCCAGCAGGTCGCTGATCAGGTCTTCGGCCGAGCGCAGCGAACTGTCGAGATGCTGCACCAGTTTCTGCGCCTCCGCGCTCAGGCCGTCTTCCTGATGGGAGAGGGCGGCAGAGAACAGCCGTGCGGCGTTCAAGGGCTGCATCAGGTCGTGACTGACGGCGGCGAGAAAGCGGGTCTTGGACTGGTTGGCCGCCTCGGCATTGCCCTTGGCTTCGGTCAACGCGACGTTGAGTTGCGACAGTTCCTGGGTCCGTTCGCTGACCCGTTGCTCCAGCCCTTCGTTGGCCTCGGTCAGCGCCTGCTCGGCTTCGCGGAACGCGGTGATGTCGGTGAAACTCATGACGAAACCGCCGCCAGGCATCGGGTTGCCGATCAGCTCGATCACCCGGCCATTGGGGAACAGTCGCTCGGAGGTGTGGGCGCGGCCCTGACGCATCCAGTGCAGACGACGGGCGACGTGAACTTCCGCTTCACCGGGGCCGCACAAACCACGCTCGGCGTTATGGCGAATGATGTCGGCAATCGGTCGGCCAACGCTGATCAAACCGTCCGGATAGTTGAACAGTTCGAGATAGCGGCGGTTCCAGGCCACCAGTCTCAGCGACTGGTCGACCACGCTGATGCCCTGGGTAATATTTTCGATCGCGCCTTGCAGCAGCGCACGGTTGAACTGCAGCACTTCCGAGGCTTCGTCGGCGATCCGCACGACGTCCTCCAGCTGCATTTCTCGACCTTCGATGGCGGCTTTCACGACCGCTCGCGTTGACGAAGCGCCAAGGACACCGGCCAGCAAACGCTCAGTGTGGGCGATCCATTCGCCGTCGGCGTTCTGGTTCGGGTTGAAGCCTTTGCCCTGGCGGTAGGCGAAGCGGATGAAGCTCTGCCGCGCGCGTTCTTCGCCGACAAAGCGTGCCGCCAATTGCAGCAAATCGTCGATCTGCACCGCCAGCATCGAGCGTGCATTCGGCCGGGCGCTGATTTCCTGGCCGATAAAACGCCCGGCCTGCCAGTGCTCCGACACGCGGGTGCGCGACAGCACCGAGACCCAGGCGAACAGGGTGAAGTTGCCTGCCAGCGACAGCACCACGCCTTGGGTCAGCGGGGTGATCGGCAGGTTCAACGGGTTGCTGTGCAGCCAGGCGAGTCCGGGGAAACTGTCCAGCGACCAACCGAGGCTGCGCGCAGCGATCGGCAGGATCAAGGTGTAGAACCACAGGAACGTACCGGCGGCGAGACCGGCGAATACACCACGCCGGTTGGCCTGTTTCCAGTACAGCGCGCCGAGCATCGCCGGGGCCAGTTGGGTGACGGCGGCGAAGGCGATCTGGCCGATGGTCGCCAGGCTCGCAGTCGAGCCGAGCAAACGGTAGCTGACGTAGGCCAGCAACAGAATCAGCACGATGCTGACGCGGCGCACCGAGAGCATCCACTGACGGAACACTTCGAACGGCCGCTCGGCATTGTTGCGGCGCAGCAGCCACGGTAACAGCATGTCGTTGGAGACCATGGTCGACAGCGCCACACTCGCTACGATCACCATGCCGGTGGCCGCCGACGCACCGCCGATAAACGCCAGCATCGCCAGCGCCGGATGGGCCTGGGCCAATGGCAGGCTGATGACGAAAGAGTCGGGGATGACCGAGCTGGGCAGCAGCATCTGACCGGCCAGGGCGATCGGGACTACAAACAGCGCGGCCAGTGCGAGGTAGGCGGGGAACACCCATTTGGCCAGGCGCAGATCCTGCGGGTCGATGTTCTCGACCACCGTCACGTGGAACTGTCGGGGCAGGCAGATGATCGCCATCATCGCTACGCCGGTCTGTACCACCATCGACGGCCAGTTGATGGTTTCTTTCCAGTATTCCTCCAGGCGCGGGGCGAGCATCGCCTGATTGAACAGGTCGTCGAAGCCGTCATACAGGCCATAAGTGACGAAGGCGCCGACGGCGAGGAAGGCGAACAGCTTGACCAGCGATTCAAAGGCAATCGCCAGCACCATGCCGCGGTGGTGCTCGGTGGCATCGAGGTTGCGCGTACCGAAGACGATGGTGAACAGCGCGAGCACCAGCGACACGATCAGCGCGGTGTCCTGGGCGCGGGTGCCCATGGCGTCGGCGCCGGCACCGATCAGCAGGTTCACGCCGAGGACAATGCCTTTGAGCTGCAAGGCGATATAAGGCAGAACGCCGACCAGACAGATCAGCGCAACCACCACCGCCAACGACTGGGACTTGCCGTAACGGGCGGCAATGAAGTCGGCGATGGAGGTGATGTTCTCCTGCTTGCTGATCATCACCATTTTCTGCAGCACCCACGGCGCACCGAGCAGCAGCAGGATCGGCCCGAGGTAGATCGGCAGGAACGACCACAGTTGTTCGGCAGCCTGACCGACCGCGCCAAAGAACGTCCAACTGGTGCAGTAGACCGCCAGCGACAGGCTGTACACCCAGGCACGCACCCGTGGCGGCAGGGGTGTGCTGCGACGGTCGCCGTAGAAGGCGATGGCGAACATGATGGCCATATAGGCCAGGGCGACGGCGGCGATCAGCCCGGTGGACAACGACATGGAACACTCCCGACAGAAAACGACCGGACTCGCGCCCGGTCAGACAGTCTCGCACGGGCGCGGCGGTTAGTCAGTGTCGACCAAGGTCGTGGCGCGGCGGGGTGTCGCAGGAACAGAACCGGCCGGTTCTGCGGTCAGTCCGGTTTCAGCGCGATGTCGATCAAGCGGTGCAGTTCTCCGACTTCCAGCGGCGCTGCCGAAAACAGAATGCGAAATACCACCGGGGACACCACCAGATTGATCAGCCGATCCACGCTCGGCGCCGGTTCCTTGGGGTGGCGCTCGATGATGGTTTGCAACTGCGCGCCGATGATCGCCACGCAATAGCCCGGCGTCGCACTCGCCTGCACGTCGCGCATCATGTTGCGCCCGGGTTCCGAACTCATTTCGTCGAGGTATTGTTCGGCCCACGCGCGGATGTCGCTGCGCAGGCTGCCGGTTTCGGCCGGCTCGCTGTCGGGGCGCATGCGGGCGAGGGCAACGTCGGCCAGCAAGGTCGCCAGATCGCCCCAGCGCCGATAAATGGTTGATGGCGTTACCCCGGCGCGCGCCGCGATTTGCGGGACGGTCACCGTTGAGCGCTCCTGTTCTTGCAGAAGCGCGCGGACTGCCGAGTGAATCGACTCCTGCACCCGGGCGCTGCGACCGCCGGGGCGTAAACCTTCTTTAATAGCCATGCGGCAGACCTTAACACAAAGAATTTGCTTTAAGCGCAAGCCAAGAGCACACTCCGCAAAAGCAAAAAATTAGCTTTTGCGGAGTGTGCCCATGACCAGCCTTGCTTCCAACCGTTCCAGCCTGTGGTTTCTGGCGATCACCTTACTGAGTTTTCTCGCCGCTTCCACTGCGCCGACGCCGTTGTATCACCTGTATCAGGATCAGCTGCATTTTTCGGCAGCGGTGCTGACCCTGATTTTCGGCGTCTATGCCCTCAGTCTGCTGGCCGCGTTGCTGACGGTCGGGTCGCTGTCGGATCACCTGGGACGCAAACCGGTGATCTTCACCGCCGTGACGCTCAATGTGCTGGCGATGTTGCTATTTATCTACGCCGACAGCGTGGGCTGGCTGATCGGCGCGCGAGTGCTGCAAGGTTTCGCCACCGGCATGGCCACCGCCGTGTTGAGCGCGACACTGCTGGATACCGACCGTCAGCAGGGGCCGCTGATCAACAGCGTTGCTCCGTTGCTGGGCATGGCGTTGGGTGGCATGGGCTGCGGCTTGCTGGCCGAGTTCGCCCCGGCGCCGTTGCAATTGACCTATTGGTTGCTGCTCGCGCTGTTTGTGTTGCAAGGCATCTATGTGTGGCGCCTGCCGGAAAGCGTCTCGCCGCAGGCCGGGGCATGGGCCTCGTTGCGGCCGACCCTGCACGTGCCGGTCCAGGCGCGTTCGACGTTATGGCGAGTATTGCCGCTGAATACCGCGACCTGGGCGCTCGGCGGTTTTTATGCCTCGCTGGCACCGTCGCTGGTGCGCACGGCCACTGGCTCCACCTCCAACCTGATCGGCGGCGCGACCGTGGCGGCGTTGACCGTGACCGGTGCGCTAATGATCTTCACGTTGCGCAATCGTCCGGCCTCCCGAGCGCTGCAACTTGGGGCGAGCCTGCTGCCGGCCGGTATCGTGCTGATTCTGTTGGGCGTGCACAGCGCCAGTCTGTCGCTGTTCTTCTTCGGCACACTGGTGGCCGGGTGTGGCTTTGGCTCCGGTTTTCTCGGAGCGGTGCGCAGTCTGGTGCCGTTGGCATTGCCTCATGAGCGCGCCGGGTTGATGTCGGCGTTTTATGTGCTGAGTTACCTGGCGTTCTGCCTGCCGGCGTTACTGGCCGGACATTTCACCCACAGCGTGGGCCTGCTGACCACCACCGATGTGTATGGCGCGGTGCTGATCGTGTTGGCGGTCGGAGCGCTGCTGATGAGCTTCCGCGCGCAAGCGGCGAAGACCTGCAGCGCTCCATAACATCTCTGGATTCGGTTAGCCTTGGCCAGCCAACTCTTCTCACGGATCGACGCATGAAGATTATCCGCAGCAAGACCTTCACCGCCGACCGCGCCTGGGGCGCGCTCGACATCGCCAACATGAACGGCATCACCACGCGTCTGCACTGGACCGATCAGCCTTACAAATGGCATGTCAATGACGGTGAAGAAGTGTTCGTGGTGCTCGACGGCCAAGTGCTCATGCACTATCGCGAAGAAGGTGAGGAGAAGCAGGCCTTGCTCGACGTTGGCGATATCTTCCACGCGTCCATCGGCACGGAGCATGTTGCTCATCCGCAAGGCGCGGCGCGGATTCTGGTGATCGAAACCGAAGGCAGTGTCTGACTGAATATCGACAAAATAGATAACAGTTAGAGATATTACCCGTTATATAGATATTCGATTCGGTTCTACCATGAGCTCAACCTCACCTGAGGACAGGAGTTCATGATGATTTGCCCCAACAGCGTCAAACCCGGCATCAAGCCATTCAGCCAGCTTCAGCACCCGCGTGAAGTGATCCGCCAATTCACCCCGAACTGGTTCGCCGCGACCATGGGCACCGGCGTGCTGGCCTTGGCGCTGGCGCAATTGCCGGTGTCCATTCCCGGCCTGCGCGCGGTGGCCGAAGGGCTGTGGATGTTCAACATTCTGTTGTTCGTGCTGTTTACCGCTGCGTATGCCGCGCGCTGGATTTTGTTCTTCGACGAAGCGCGGCGGATCTTCGGCCACTCCACGGTTTCGATGTTCTTCGGCACCATTCCCATGGGCCTGGCGACCATCATCAACGGCTTTCTATTGTTCGGTTTGCCGCGCTGGGGCGACGGGATGATTCAACTTGCCGAGGTGTTGTGGTGGCTGGACGTGGCGATGTCGCTGGCCTGCGGCGTGCTGATTCCCTACATGATGTTTACCCGTCAGGAACACAGCATCGATCAGATGACCGCCGTCTGGCTGTTGCCGGTGGTAGCGGCAGAAGTGGCGGCTGCCAGCGGCGGGCTGCTGGCGCCGCACCTGGCTGATGCCCACTCGCAACTGGTGGTGCTGGTGACGAGCTACGTGCTGTGGGCTTTTTCCTTACCCGTGGCGTTCAGCATTCTGACCATTCTTTTGTTGCGCATGGCCTTGCACAAACTGCCCCACGAAAACATGGCGGCATCGAGCTGGCTGGCCCTGGGGCCAATCGGCACCGGCGCCCTGGGCATGTTGCTGCTGGGCGGTGACGCGCCAGCGATATTCGCAGCCAACGGTATGTCGGGCATCGGCGAAATGGCGTCGGGCCTGGGCCTGGTCGCCGGGATCACGCTGTGGGGCTTCGGTCTGTGGTGGATGCTGATGGCGCTGCTGATCACCGTGCGTTACCTGCGTGATGGCATCCCGTTCAACCTTGGCTGGTGGGGATTCACCTTCCCGTTGGGCGTTTATTCGCTGGCAACCCTGAAACTGGGCAGCACGTTGCACCTGACGTTCTTCAGCGTGGCCGGTTGTGTGCTGGTGACGTTGCTGGCGGTGATGTGGCTGATCGTCGGTAAACGCACCCTGCAAGGCGCGTGGCGCGGTGAGCTGTTTGTTTCACCGTGCATTGCAGGTTTGAAGAAATAACCTGCAAAGATTAGGTAATGTGTGGCCTGGATCGCGGTTCGAGATTCTTATAAGCGTAGCCAGGCCACTCGCTACCTTCTCTTTCCAAAAACAACAGGGTCACACGGAAGATGAGTCACCCCTCACAGTTCAACCTGCTGCGTACCCGGCGCTTCCTGCCGTTCTTCATCACTCAGTCGCTGGGCGCGTTCAATGACAACGTGTTCAAGCAGTCGCTGATCCTCGCCATTCTCTATCGGCTGACCATCGAGGGTGATCGCTCGATCTGGGTCAACCTGTGTGCGCTGCTGTTTATTCTGCCGTTCTTTCTGTTCTCGGCGCTGGCCGGGCAGTTCGGGGAAAAATTCGCCAAGGACGCGTTGATCCGTCTGATCAAACTGGCAGAAATCGCCATCATGGCCGTGGGATCCATCGGCTTTCTGTTCGATCACCTGTCGCTGATGCTGGTGGCGCTGTTCGCCATGGGCACGCACTCGGCGCTGTTCGGGCCGGTGAAATATTCGATCCTGCCGCAGGCTTTGCGCGACGATGAACTGGTCGGCGGCAACGGGCTGGTGGAGATGGGCACGTTTCTGGCCATTCTGGCCGGGACCATCGGCGCCGGGGTGATGATGTCGTCGGCCAATTACGCGCCGGTGGTGTCCGCCGCGATTGTCGGTATCGCCGTACTGGGTTATCTGGCCAGTCGCAGCATTCCTCGCGCGGCGGCGGCGACCCCGGAAATGCGCCTGAACTGGAACATCTTCAGTCAGTCCTGGGCGACCTTGAAGCTGGGTCTGGGGCAGACGCCAGCGGTGTCGCGCTCGATCGTCGGCAACTCGTGGTTCTGGTTCGTCGGGGCGATTTATCTGACGCAGATTCCGGCTTACGCCAAGGAGTGGATGCACGGTGACGAAACCGTGGTCACCCTGATTCTGACGGTGTTTTCGGTCGGTATCGCGCTGGGTTCGATGCTGTGCGAGAAACTTTCCGGGCGTAAAGTCGAGATCGGCCTGGTGCCGTTCGGCTCGTTCGGCCTGACGGTTTTCGGGCTGTTGCTGTGGTGGCACTCCGGTGGAATTCCAGAAAGCGCTGTTGGCCATAGCTGGACCGAAGTGCTGAGTTTCGGCCATGCCTGGGCGGTGTTGGTCGATGTGCTGGGCCTCGGGATCTTTGGCGGTTTCTACATCGTGCCGCTGTACGCGTTGATCCAGTCGCGCACCGCCGAGAACGAGCGGGCGCGAGTGATTGCCGCCAACAACATTCTCAACGCGCTGTTCATGGTGATTTCGGCGATTGTCACCATCGTGTTGCTGAGCGTGGTCAAACTGTCGATTCCGCAGCTGTTCCTGGTGGTGTCGCTGCTGAACATCGGCGTCAACGCCTACATCTTCAAGATCGTCCCCGAGTTCAGCATGCGTTTCATGATCTGGCTGCTGAGCCATTCCATGTACCGCGTCGAGCATCGCAACCTTGACGCGATTCCGGATGAAGGCGCGGCGTTGCTGGTGTGCAACCACGTGTCGTTCGTCGATGCCTTGCTGATTGGCGGCGCGGTGCGTCGGCCGATTCGCTTTGTCATGTACTACAAGATCTACAACCTGCCGGTGCTGAACTTTATCTTCCGCACGGCGGGGACCATTCCTATCGCCGGACGCCAGGAAGACATCGAGATCTACGAAAAGGCCTTCACCCGGATTGCCCAATACCTGAAGGAAGGTGAGCTGGTCTGCATCTTCCCGGAAGGCAAGTTGACCGCCGATGGCGAGATCAACGAGTTCAAGGGCGGGCTGACGCGGATTCTCGAGGAGACGCCGGTGCCGGTGATTCCGCTGGCGTTGCAGGGGTTGTGGGGCAGTTTCTTCAGTCGCGATCCGAACAAGGGAGTGTTCCGGCGCTTGTGGTCGCGGGTGACGCTGGTGGCGGGTTCGCCGGTCGCCGTCGAAGCGGCGCAGCCAGCGGAACTGCAGGCGTTGGTCGGGGAATTGCGCGGGACAGTCAGATAATCATTGGCTGTGCTGGCCTCATCGCGAGCAGGCTCGCTCCCACAGTAGTTCCGTATTCACAGTTCCAATGTGGGAGCGAGCCTGCTCGCGATAGCGGTAGTGAATCAGGCGCTGACCTTGAGCCCGATCAATCCGGTGATGATCAGTGCAACGCTGGCCAGGCGTATCAACGCCATCGATTCGCCAAACAGGATGATCCCGGCAATCACCGTGCCCACAGCGCCGACGCCAGTCCAGATCGCATAAGCCGTGCCCAGCGGTAATTCCTTCATCGCCAGACCCAGCAGGCCAAGGCTGATCGCCATGGCGGCAACGGTGAGAACGGTCGGAAGCGGACGGGTGAAACCATCAGTGTATTTCAGGCCGACGGCCCAGCCGACTTCGAACAGGCCGGCGAAAAACAGAATGATCCAGGACATGAAAGACCTCCATCGATTGACGGGGCCGTCCCCTGATTGAAAACTCGATTGAGCCGCAGGGTCGTCCCCGCGTGGCGCACATACTACCTAAAAATGTGCGCCGCACCGCGATCCGGAATCAGTCGGCCGTCTGTTGTGCCAACGTCTCACGGTCTTCTTTTTCGCTCATCCGCCGGAACCAGGTCGACAGCAGCGCCCCGGAAATGTTGTGCCACACACTGAACAATGCACTTGGCACCGCCGCCAGTGGCGAAAAGTGCGCACTGGCCAGCGCAGCACCCAGCCCCGAGTTCTGCATGCCGACTTCCAGCGCCAGGGACTTGCGCTGCGGCAGCGGCAGGCCGAACAGGCGTCCGGTGAAATACCCCAGCAAATAGCCGAAGCTGTTGTGCAACATCACCACGGCCATGATCAGCAGACCGGATTCGGCAATTTTCGCCTGGCTGGCGGCGACCACGGCGGCAACGATGATCACGATGCTGACCACCGACACCAGCGGCAGCACTTCCACCGCGTGGCGCACCTTGTCACCAAGCACACGTTGCGCGACCACGCCGAGGACGATTGGCAGCAGGACCACTTGCAGGATCGACCAGAACAATTCCATGAACGAAACCGGCAACCAGGCCGAGGCCAGCAGCCAGATCAGCGCGGGCGTCAGCAGCGGGGCGAGGAGGGTGGTGACGGCGGCGATGGCCACCGACAGCGCCAGGTCACCACGGGCCAGCCAGGTCATGACGTTCGAGGAGGTGCCGCTCGGGCAGCAACCGACCAGAATCACGCCGACGGCGATTTCCGGCGGCAGATGAAAGATCTGGCAAAGCAACCAGGCCATCCCCGGCATGATCACAAAGTGCGCGACCACGCCCAGGGCCACACGCCACGGATGGCGGGCGACGGCGGCGAAGTCGTCGAGTTTGAGGGTCAGGCCCATGCCGAACATCACCAGCCCGAGCAACGGCACGATCGCGCCTTTGAGGCCGAGGAACCAGGCCGGTTGCAAGAACGCGATCACCGCGAAAATCAGAACCCAGTAAGCGAAGGTGTTGCCAACAAAACGACTCAGTGCAGCCAGTGCGCGCATGGCCTGTTCCTTATTATGTGAAAACGCCACCGAAGCGGTGGCGTTTGAAGATAACCCAAAGACTGCGCAGAGGCTTAGATGCCCTGCGGAGTCTCTTCGCCGCCCAGCGCTTCAACCAGCGCCGGCAGGAAGTCGCCGAACGTCAGCATCATCAGGGTGAAGCTGGCGTCCAGTTGGCCCAGGGCTTCGTCGCCGCCGTCCTGTTCCGCCTGATCCTGCAACAGATCTTCGAATTTCAGGCGCTTGACGGTCATCTTGTCGTCGAGCATGAACGACAGTTTGTCCTGCCATGCCAGCGACAGTTGAGTCACCACCTTGCCGGTGCTCAGGTGCAGCTGGATTTCTTCGCTGGTCAGGTCCTGACGCTTGCAACGCACGATGCCGCCGTCTTCATGGGTGTCGCGCAGTTCGCACTCGTCCAGGACGAAGAAGTCCGGGGCGGCTTGCTGGGTGGTGACCCATTCGGTCATCACGGCGGTCGGCGCGGTTTTGACTGTCAGCGGACGAACCGGCAGGGTGCCGATCACCTCACGCAGGGTGGAGAGCAGGTCTTCGGCGCGTTTCGGGCTGGCCGAGTTGACCAGGATCAGGCCCTGTTTCGGCGCGATGGCGGCGAAGGTCGACGAGCGGCGGATAAACGCGCGCGGCAGGAACGCCTGGATGATTTCATCCTTGATTTGATCGCGTTCCTTCTTATAGACCTTGCGCATCTGCTCGGCTTCGATCTCTTCGACCTTCTCCTTGACCGCGTCACGCACGACGCTGCCCGGCAGGATGCGTTCTTCTTTACGGGCGGAGATCAGCAGGAAGTCACCGCTGACGTGCACCAGTGGAGCATCTTCGCCCTTGCCGAACGGCGCGACGAAACCGTAGGTGGTCAACTCCTGGCTTGCACATGGACGCGCCAGTTTGGTGGCCAGTGCAGTTTCCAGCGCCTCGGCATCGACAGGCAGGTCTTGGGTCAGGCGATAGATAAGCAGGTTCTTGAACCACATGGGGTGAGTCTCTCCTTTATACAAAGGGGGGCATTATTGTCTTCGCCGGGTCATAGGCCAACCCTTCTCTAAGCCTTTGGAAGGGCTGAGAAAATTATTTAAAAAAGTGCTTGCCAGAGGTTGGGTCGCTCCGTAGAATGCGCGCCACACCGAAGCGAAGGGTGATTAGCTCAGCTGGGAGAGCGTCTGCCTTACAAGCAGAATGTCGGCGGTTCGATCCCGTCATCACCCACCATTCGTTTCAAGTGTTTAGCGCAGCGGTAGTTCAGTCGGTTAGAATACCGGCCT
>Ga0068839_103643_pt1 | contig 14358 bp, 16 predicted proteins | sample Hof3ISUMetaT_12_FD_68485 | JGI IMG/M metagenome (GOLD analysis project Ga0068839, IMG submission 68485) | Enriched soil aggregate microbial communities from Iowa State university to study microbial drivers of carbon cycling -... | ecosystem: Environmental > Terrestrial > Soil > Agricultural land... | reverse complement strand
TGTATATGCATCCATGCATATTCTTGCCACCAAGCCGCTCGACAAAGCGGCTGGCAACAACAGCTCTTTAGTTCCACAAGAACAGGCAGCGATGAACCGGCCTCAACGGTTCAGAGGGTTGGCAACTGGCCCGGGTGTGCAGCGTAAAGCACCAGAAGCAGTTATCCGGCGGGCAGGGACCGCGGTCGGAAAAACAATTTGAATGGACTCGTACCGCGCCAGTAGCGCCGAAAAGTCAGCTTCCTTCACGTACACAGGATTGAAGGAAGGCGAAGGAGCGCATTACTGAAAAGCCCGGCGAGCTGCCGGGCTTTTTGGAATGCCTGCCTCAAGAGAAAACGATTGAACCCAACACACACCACTCATCCATCACACCAGGAGGCGTGACATGACAAACGAGCAACAAGCGTTGGCGGACATGCCGATCTGGCTGGTCATCCTCCTTGCCGTCGTGGGCGGGGTGTCCGGCGAAATGTGGCGCGCCGACAAGGAGGGCGCCCGTGGCTGGCCACTGCTGCGGCGACTGGCCCTGCGCTCCGGCGCCTGCATGATCTGCGGCGTGTCGGCGATCATGCTGCTATACGCCGCTGGCATGTCGATCTGGGCCGCCGGGGCATTTGGTTGCCTCACGGCAATGGCCGGTGCCGACGTCGCTATCGGCCTTTACGAACGCTGGGCTGCCAAGCGTATCGGCGTCTGCGAAGTTCCTCCGCGCGACCCGCAGTAAACCCTTCACTTTCCTGTCTCGCTGCACGCCGTGTGGCGGGACTTCGCGTGGACATCAGAAAAAGGAGGTCAAGCATGCCCACACCGATCCAGCAGCCTTCGCAGCTGTTCACGGCGATGGCGACAGCCTTGCGCAACAGCGCCGAGCTGAACGTGCAGGTCGGCAATCACGATGACTTCACCGCACCCGGCGACAAGGCCTGGGTGCTGATCGACATCGAGCGAAATGCACCGGGAGAGCGCGCCGCCAACGGGCGGATTGCCCATGTGCTGACGCTGTCGCTGCAAGTCATTCCGGCGCTGTCCGCCACGGCATTTGCCGCCTGTGATCTGATCGCCGCGCTGAAGAACCTGATCACCGACAACCGCTGGGGCTTGCCCGGCGATCAATGCGATCTGCCGATGAACATTGATGGAATGCCGTCATTGCTCGTCCGCGCCGATCAGCCGAGCAAAGCCTGGACGCTGACTTTCAACCAGACCCTCTACCTCGGTCCGACCCTGCTGGACGACCCGCTCGGTACACCGAAATTCGCCCGCACCTGGGAAGTCAGCGACATCGACGATCCCGACCAATACACCACGCTGGAGGCCTGACCGATGTTCGACGCGTTACTGCGAATGCAACTGGGCCCGATCATCGAGCGCCTGGCGGAAATGGAAGCCGAGATCGAAGACCTGCACCGTCGCGCCGAGAGTTATTGCCGCATCGGCATCTGTCAGGAGGTCGATGCGGCGAGCAACACCTGCAGGGTCAGCCACGGTGGATTGCTGACACCCGCCATCAAATTCTTCAACCCCAGTGCCGGCGCGCAGAGCGAGTCGCGGATCCCGACGGTGGGCGAACAGTGTCTGCTGTTCAACTACGGCAGCGGCGAAAGCGGTGCGCAGAGCGTAGCGTTGTTCGGGCTTAACAGTGACCGTTTTCCACCGACCTCGACGGTGCCGACGTTGACCCGTCGCGTCCATCAGGACGGCAGCGAAAGCGGCTACGACGACGCCACGCACACGCTGCATTGGCAAAACGGCCCGGCCGCCTTCAACGGCTCCCGCGAGTCGCTTGAGCTGAGCATCGGCCCGGCACGGCTGGCGATGACTCCGCAAGCGATCAACCTGCAACTGGGCGCGGTCGGCCTGACCATCGACGCCTCGGGCGTGCACTTCAGCGGCCCGCTGGTGGATCACCAGGGCCGCGTCATCAGCCCCTGAATCAAGAGCTTCCCATGATCGGAATCGATAGAGACAGCGGGGCCACGGTCGACGACTGGCTGCAATTCGTGCAGCGCGCGACCCGGGCCCTGACCACGCCGCTGGGCACCCGGCAAAAACGGCCCTTGTACGGTTCGCTGATCCCCACGCTGCTGGGGCAGAACCTGGGCGACGACATCCTGTTACTCGCCCAGAGCCACGCGGCCCAGGCGTTCTATAACCCGCAAAACGGCATCGGCGATTTCCAGCCCGGCGTGATCGTCGCCACCCGACAGGGCGCCGGTTTGCTGCTGCGGTTTGCCGGTACCTGGAAAAACCGCCAACAGACTTTCGAGGTCGTGACATGAGCATGTTGATCCCCGGCCAGAATCAGTTGGCCGAACCCTCCTTGATCAAGGTCGATGCCTTCGAGGATCTGCTCGCCGAGTTCAAGACCTTCTTGGTCGAGTACGTCGGCGCCCGCTCGCCGCAGAGCGCGGAAAAACTCAAGACCAGCCTGGAAAACGAAAGCGAATTGCTGACCCTGGCTCTGGAGGCCTTTTGCGTTCGCCTGCAAACCCACGAACGCAAATACAACGCTCGCATCAAGCAGATGCTGGCGTGGTGGGCCACCGGCAGCAACCTTGATGCGCGGTTGGCGGACATGGGCCTGGAGCGACAATTGCTCGATCCGGGCGATCCGGCGGCATTCCCGCCAGTGCCGGCGATCTACGAGAGCGACGACGACGCCCGGCTGCGCTATTACCTGGCGCCCCATGCGCCGGCGGCGGGCTCGCGGATGCAGTATCGCCGCGAGGTGTTCACCCTGGGCGAACGGCCGACGGTGAAAGTCGAATCCACCGATGCGGGTGTCGTGAACGTCACCTACACCTTCGACCCGGACGGCCTCGCCGCACAGGTCAAGGACGGCAATGGTCGCCGCACCGCGCCTGGCGAAGTGCAAGTCACCGTGCTTGCCCGCGAGGGCGACGGTACACCGTCCCCGACGTTGCTCGACGGCGTGCGCCGACACTTTGCTCGGCCCGACGTTTGTCCCGAGACCGACAAGGTGACGGTGCAGGCCGCCGAGATTCAGCGCTACAAGATCCGCGTCGTGGCCAAGATCAATTCCGGCCCGGATTCGGGTCTGACCAAGGTCGCCGCGCAGCAGCATTTGCAGGCCTACGCCGACAGCTGCCATCGCCTGGAAGGCCGGGTCGACCCGAGCTGGATCGACTACACGCTGCACAGCGCCGGTGCCGTGCAATTGCAGATTCTTGAACCGCTGACGCCCATCGTCTGCAGCGCATTTCAAGCGCCGTACTGCACGGCGGTCGAAGTCGAGGTGCAGACGCTATGACCGATCAGACACCGCGTCCGACCCTGCTGCCAGCCAACAGCTCGGCGCTGGAACGGGCCCTCGACATCGGCTTCGGCGCATTGCTTGATCGCGTCGCGCCGCCGTTTCCCGAACTGATGAACCCGAGTTCGACACCCGTCGCTTTCCTGCCGTATCTCGCGGCGGATCGTGGTGTTGCCGAATGGAGCACCGACGCACCGGAAGCGGAAAAGCGCCTGACCGTCGAACTGGCCTGGCCCACCGCGCGCCAGGCCGGCACTCGCAAGGCGCTGGAGAACGCCGCCAAGGGTTTGCAGCTCAGGCCGGAAATCCGCGCCTGGTACGAACAGACCCCGCCCGGCGAGCCTTACAGCTTTTCCGTGCGAGCCTTCAGCGAACAACCCTACAGCGAAGAAATCGACGCCCGTCTCGACCGGCGCCTGGCTGATGCCAAGAGCGAGCGGGACGTGCTGTCGGTGTCGGTCGGCCTCAGCGCCTTCGGCAATCACGTCATCGGTGCCGCGACTTTCTGCGGTGAGCTGACCACGGTTTATCCGGTGTTCCTCGAAGGACTCGAGACATCTGGCGAGGCCTTCATGGCGGCGGCGCTGTACACCGTCGAAACATCCACTATTTATCCTCAGGGGGCCTGAATGGCTGACTATTACACCCTGCTCACCAACGCAGGGATTGCCTACGAAACGGCGTGCAAGGCCGCGGGCCTGCCGATCAAGCTGACGCAGATTTCCGTCGGCGACGGCGGCGGCGCGGTCTACAACCCGGCCGCGACCGCCACCGCGCTGAAACGCGAAGTCTGGCGCGGACCGCTCAACGCCCTGTTCCAAGACGAGAAAAATCCGAGCTGGCTGCTCGCCGAAGTCTCCATTCCGCCGGACGTCGGCGGCTGGTACGTGCGTGAAGCCGGTCTGTGGACCGACACCGGGATTCTCTACGCGATCGTCAAATACCCGGAGTCGTTCAAACCGGTGCTGGCCACATCCGGCTCGGGAAAAGAGTTTTATATCCGCTCGATTTTCGAGACCAGCAATGCCTCGCTGGTGACGCTGCTGATCGATGACACGGTGGTCAAGGCCACACGTGCGTGGGTCATGAGCTACCTCGCCGAAGAACTCGGCAAACTCGACGGCAAACAGTCGGTACGTGTCGCCGCCACCGCCAACGTGGTGTTGAACGGTGCGCAGCAGATCGACGGCGTGGCGGTGATTGCCGGCGACCGCGTGCTGCTGCCGAACCAGACGTTGGCGAAAGACAACGGTCTGTGGATCGTCGCCAACGGCGACTGGGTTCGGGCCAACGATGCCAACGTCAGCGCCAAGGTCACACCGGGCCTGACGGTGATGGTGGAGGAGGGAGCGCTCAACGGCGATTCGCTGTGGCACCTGACCACCAATGCGCCGATCACCCTCGGCACTACTGCGCTGACATTCAAGATGCTGGCAGGGCGCACCGGGATTGCTGCCGGGACTTACAAGAGTCTGAGCGTCGACGAATATGGCCGCGCGACGGCCGGCTCGAATCCCGACACGCTGGCCGGTTTCGGCATCAAGGATTCGTACACCAAGGCTGAAGTCGAATCGTTGATTGCCAAGGCGTCGGCGTTGCCGGTGGGTTCGATTGTTGCGTTCCCCGTCGATACACCACCGCCGGGCTTTCTGGAGTTGGACAACAGCGTCAAGAGCAGCGCGACTTACCCGGACTTGAGCGCCTATCTGGGCGGCAAGTTCAACAAGGGTGATGAGGGCGTCGGGAATTTCCGGTTGCCTGAGGCGCGTGGGGAGTTTTTGCGCGGTTGGGATCATGGGCGTGGGGTGGATGCCGGGCGGCAGTTGGGCACCAGTCAGCTGGACGCCATGCAGCGCCTGACCGGTGCCATTGCAGCAGCGGATTCCACTGGGCTCGGCCAAGCGCTCAACGGTGTTTATGGCGGCGTTAAATCCGGCGTGTCCAAGGGTGTCAATGTTGCAGCTGACGCCTACACCAGTATCGATTTTGACAACGCCCGACAGGCTCGGACCGCCACTGAAAACCGTCCGCGCAACGTCTCCGTCATGTGGTGCATCAAAGCCTGGAATGCCCCGATCAATCAAGGAAACATCGACGTAGCGGCATTGGTCAAGGAAGTGTCACGCCTCGGATCTGCCGTTCCGGTGGGGGCCGTCATGGCGTTCCCGACGGGGATTGTGCCGCCCGGTTTTCTTGAGCTCAATGGCAGTGTACAGAGCACTTCGACGTATCCGGATCTGGCAGCGTATCTCGGCACCACTTACAACAAGGGTGATGAGGGCGCTGGCAACTTCCGGTTGCCGGAATCACGCGGTGAGTTCCTGCGGGGTTGGGATCATGGGCGTGGTATAGACCCGGGTCGGACGATTGGTAGCTGGGCGCCCGATGAGCTGAAGTCTCACGTCCACCAGATTGACGCGCCTGCCAATCCGGCCGGACTGGGCCAGGACAAGGTGGCTCGGGGCAACCGCTCGGACAGCAACGGAACACCGACAACGACAGCCACTGGCGGATCGGAAACCCGTCCGCGCAGCATTGCGGTCATGTGGTGTATCAAGGCCTGGAACGCCCCGGTCAATCAGGGAAGCATTGACGTAGCCGCGCTGGCCAATGAAGTCGCACAGCTCAAATCCTCTGTTCCGGTCGGTGCTGTTCTGTCGTTTCCAACGGGTGTCGTTCCTGCCGGTTATCTGGAGCTGGACGGCAGTGTGCAGAGCATTGCGACCTATCCGGATCTGGCGGCGTATCTCGGCACTACATTCAACAAGGGCGATGAGGGGGCCGGGAATTTCCGGTTGCCGGAATCTCGCGGCGAATTCCTGCGAGGTTGGGATCATGGTCGCGGTGTTGACGCTGGTCGGACAATCGGTAGCTGGCAAAAAGCGACGTTGGTTGCGCACGATGCAGTGACCTCGACAGCGCAGGCTATCCAAGCTGCGGCCTCATCGTGGAAACTCAATCCAGACAATAGCGGGAAGTCTCACCCGGTACTCGGAGGCGACGTTGCCTTTGCGGCCGACTATCCTGCCGCATTTTTCTCTTCTGGCGAAATCACCTCCCCGGTTTCGCTGAATCAGGCGGCGCTGTTTACTGATGGGCACCTGGTTGGCACCCGTCCGCGCAACCTGGCTGTCATGTGGTGCATCAAGGCCTGGAACGCCCCGGTCAATCAGGGAAGTATTGATGTAGCTGCGTTGTCCGGTCTGGCGCAGCAGGCTACCGAACTCAATCAAGGCACTGCGACGGTTGCGACCCAGGCACAGGTCGATGCAGGTGCCGACGATAAAACCTTCGTGACCCCGAAAAAAATGCGCTGGGGTTTCTCCATCAGTGTTTCCGGCGACATGAGCGGCAGCTATGTCATTTTCCCAACCTGGCTCGGAGGCTTGACCCTCCAGTGGGGGATGACGACCGCCATCGCATCCGGAGCCAATTACTTGCAGGCGTTTCCGGTCGCCTACCCAATGGTCAACCCGTCAGTATTTATCACTTACCCCAATACGGCCGTGGACGCTCCCGTCGGATCGACCTACATCGGGCAAATCAAAGGGATCAGTAAAGCGAACGTGACCATTCGTAATCTGGGTCAGGGACCTGCACAGTTTTACTACTTTGCAGTGGGTCGCTAATACAACGGAGTGACGAGGTCTATTTATGAAATTCGCAACATTTGATGAGCACGGAGACCTGACCGGTCGGTATGACTCCGATATTCATAGCGTGATTCCTGAGCAGGCAATTGAACTCAGTGACGCGGTATTTCTGGCGACCAGAACAGAGAGGGACGGTGTCTGGAAGTTGGTTGACGGTGACGTGGTCAAGTTACCTTTCCCTCACATCGAACCCGATTATGCGGCTCTGTTTGCGGCTGAGCGTTTCACCCGGGAAGCATCAGGTATTGCCGTAGAGGGATTGCGCATCGAGACCTCTCGTGAGAGTCAGGCTTTGATCGCAAGCACAGGTCTCTCCGCAGTACTTGATCCGCAGTACCGCTGCAATTTTAAAACCCTTAGCGGTTTCGTCGAAATCGGTGCCGCACAGATTCTCTCAATTGCGCAGGCTGTCAGGGCGCACGTGCAGGCTTGTTTCGATCGCGAACTGGAGTTGCTCCAGGCAATCGAGCACGGCACGTACTCCGATGAAATGCTCAAGGAAGGCTGGCCCGATTCCATGCCAGCTTCACCGACCTCCGAGCCTCAATAAAACGCCCCGCACCCCGGGGCATTTTCTTGTCCGCCCAACACATTCAACACCCACCAAGCCCCTCCCAACGAGGGGCTTTCCCGTTTATGGAGAAACGAAAAATGGCAACCCGCCAAACCTACACCGTGCTCGTTCCATTCCCCACCGGCGGTGGGCACTGGTCGAGTGTCGGCCAGGAACTCGATCTGCTCGATGTCGAGGCCAGTGCCCTGCACAGCGCCGGTCGACTGGAGCTGAAAACACCTACCACCAAGGCCGTGAAGGCCGCTGCCAAGAAGGCTGACTGACTATGGCTGAGGTTCTGAACTTCGAGCACAACGGCATTACCGTCAATGCCACCGAATCCCCCGAGGCCATGGGTGGCCTGGGCGACAACGTCATCGGTCTGGTCGGCACCGCGCCGAAGGCCGATCCGCTGATTCCGCGTAACGCACCGTTTCGCATCAACAGCTTCACCACCCACGCGCTGCTCGATCCGACCGGTTCGGAAGAGGGCACCCTGTACCACGCCGTTTACCAGATCCTCAAAGTGGTGAAGGTGCCGGTGTACGTGGTGATCGTCGAAGCGGGCGCGACCCCGGCCGATACCGTCAACGCGGTAATCGGCGGTGTTGAGCCAGCCACCGGCCGCAAGCTCGGTCTGGCGGCACTGGGCAGCGTCCCGGAAGACCTGACCATCATCGGCGCGCCGGGCTTCACCGGCACCAAGGCGGTGGCCAGCGAGTTCGCCTCGTTCGGCAAGCGCATCAAGGCCCGTGTGGTGCTGGACGGCAAGGACGTCTCGGTCGCCGATCAGGTGCTGTACAGCCAGGAGCTGGGCGGTGCGGATCTCGGTTTCGACCGTTGCCTGGTGGTGCACAACATGCCTGCCGTGTACTCGAAAGCCGCGAAGAAGAACGTATTCCTCGCGCCATCCAGCCTGGCGATTGCCGCGCTGGCCAAGGTCAAGCAATGGGAGAGCCCGGGCAACCAGGTGACCTACGCCGAAGACGTGTCGCGGGTCGTTGAGTACAACATCCTCGACACCTCCACCGAAGGCGATCTGCTCAACCGCTACGGCGTCAGCTATTACGCCCGCACCATCCTTGGCGGCTTCTCGCTGCTGGGCAACCGCTCGATTACCGGCAAGTTCATCAGCTACGTCGGTCTGGAAGACGCCATCAGCCGCAAGCTGGTGAAGGCCGGCCAGAAGGCCATGGCGAAGAACCTGACCAAGTCGTTCATGGATCAGGAAGTCAAACGCATCAACGACTGGCTGCAAACCCTGGTCGCCGACGAAACCATTCCCGGCGGCAGCGTGTACCTGCACCCGGAACTCAACAGCGTCGAGAAGTACAAGAACGGCACCTGGTACGTGGTCATCGACTACGGCCGCTACGCGCCGAACGAACACATGGTTTATCAACTCAACGCCCGCGATGAAATCATCGAGCAGTTCCTGGAGGACGTTCTCTAATGTTTACCAACCGCGTAAGACAGGCCATCGCGGCCACCCTGCAAGGCCTGCCGTTGTCGGCGACCGTGGAGGAATTCACTCCGCCGAAGATCGAATTCGATGTGGAAGAGATGCGTGGCGGCCGTTTCATCGTCGAAGAAATGGCCAAGGGCGGCAAAGCGCTCAATGCCAAGTTGACCCTGCAAGGCATGGGCACCGAAGTCATGCTCGCACTGGGTGTGAAGCTGGGCGACGACATCCTGCTGAACGTGCGTGAAGGCGGTCAGGATCAGGACGGCAACACCTGGTTCACCTACCACACCGTCGGCGGCAAGCTGAAATCCCTGGAGGAAACCGCGGTGAAGATGGGTGAAAAACCCAAGACCAACCTGGAGCTCTCCTGCCGCACCTACAACCGCCTGGAAAACGGCGTGCCGGTGATCGACATCGACGTGCGCACCCAGAAGTTCGTGCTCAACGGCGTCGACATCCTCGGTGATGCCCGTCGTGCGGTGCTGATGCCGTAAGCCTCGGCCAAAGGTAATCACAAAACCCTGTGGGAGTGGGCAAAACCCGCTCCCACAAGGGACTGCAACACCCCTCAAGAATCACCAAGGAATTCATACATGTCGTGGATGCCACCCAAGCATGACCTGTTGTCGCCGATTACCGGTGACGACGGCTCGCAGATCGAATCGATCCAGCTCAAGCCGCTGTTCTACGCCGCCCAGAAAGAAGCGCTGGAACGCGCTGGCGACGATGAGGACGACCAGTTCTTCGAACTGGCGCTGCTGGCCACCGGCTTGTCGGTCAAGGAACTCGACCAGCTCAAGCGCCCAGACTACGTGACCATCGCGCAGTACGTGCACGAATTCTCGACCCGTCCGGCATCGTTCTTTCTCGAACAGGTCGAAGACGCGGAAAAATCCGACGATCCAGATCAGGTGCAACTGCTGTTGCCGCTCGCCGTCACCGGCCGCACCGTGACTTCGCTGAGCCTGGAAATGCCGGCGCTGCGGGCCACCAAAGTGATGAAGAAACTGAAAACGGCCAAGGAACGTGCCGAATTCATCACCGCCCATTGCACCGGCCTGATGATCCCCGATCTGGCCCTGTTGAGCGTGCCGGACTGGACACAATTGCAGGTGCGCATCGACGATTTTTTAAACCAGCCGGCGGCCTTCTTTCAGAACGCGACATCGAAGTAATCCTCGATATCGTGCCGCTCATTTACCCGGTAAGTGAGGCGGAGATTCTGGAGTGGGACGCCGAAAAGGCGTTGCGCCGCTACGACATAGCGATCACTCGCCTTGGCGTGAAACAGGAGTAGAGCGGCATGGCAGAGAGCAAATTTGCGCTCACATACGCCAATGAGAGTGGCAACGCAGCAGCCGGGTTGGCGGTGGCCGATGGCTTTGGCAAACCGCTGCAGGACTTGAATCTGACTATGGCGCTGGTCAGCGTGGATATTCGCTTGCTCACGCAGGAGCAGATCAAGCTGCGGGAACTGCTGGTCAGCCAGCAGTCGTTGTTCAAGGTCGTCACGGCGCCGCCAGCCGCCAATAGTGAGCCGAAGTCAAAACTCAAGGCGGAAATCGAGCAGCGCCCGCCACCGAAAAGACTGCAATCGGCGATGGCCAACGAGACGGCGCTGGTTGAATTGAATCAGGTGCTGCACCTGAGCACGAAATCGCTTCAGGCTCTTTCGGAAAAGAACCTGGAAATCGCCAGTGATAAACGGGTTGCCCCCAGCGGGGCTACCGGCGCGGATCTGTTGCAAGTGCAACTCGCAGGGCTGCGGTCCGGCATCAGTGATGGTCTGAAGGGCGAGCAGAAAACCGAGGCGTTACAGGATTTCTCCCGTGATGCCGCCATCAATGCCTCGGCCTTCAAGATGGATGTCAAGGCGGCTGGCGAAATGTTGTCGGGCTGGCGCACCGCTTTGAAGCTTGATCAGGTGCAGAGCCAGGATCTGGCAGACGCAACCAACTACCTTGGCAACAGTGGCCTGAACGTCAAAGCCGCGGACATCGGCTCCGTCGTTCAAAGCGCCGGTCAGGACGCCAAGGCTGCCGGGATGACACCCGAACAAGTGGCTGCACTTGCGGCGGCGTTCCTCAACAGCGGCGCTAACAAGACCGATGCCGGAGCGGCGCTGAAGAGTTTCACGACGGTTCTGGGCAAGGGAAAATCCGCGTCATCGGCGCAGCGCTCGGCCTGGGCCGACATAGGTCTGAACCCGGAGTCGCTCGCGCACGGGATGAGTGGCGATGCACCCGAAACGATCAAGCTGGTTCTGGAACAACTCAAGCAACAGCCTGAGGAGAAACAGGCTTCGCTGACTAAAACGCTGTTTGGCAACAATGATGCAATCCTCGAGTTGTTGAAGAAGCCTGAGGATGTTCAAACGGCGTTCAAGCTGGTTGCTGACAAGTCTCTGTATGCAGGCTCGGCGGGAGCAACCGCTGAGGCTTATGGCAATACATCGCAGGGACGCTGGAATGCGCTGGATGCGAGTCTAAACCGGCTGTCCACGGCAGTCGGCAATGCATTGGCCCCGGTGACAGACGGCATTGCCATCGGGCTTACTGCGGTGGTCAATGGACTGAGCGCAGCGGCCGAAACCTTCCCGTTCATCACCGCTGCACTGACATTGCTTGGGGTGGCCGCCACGCCGTTCGTGGCGGGGGCACTGAAAACCGGCGTGTCTGCAGTGCTTGATGCGGTCTCCACGAGGCTTCTGCGCCTGGCCGCAGCACGTCTTCCGTCCGAAGTCGGCGATATGATCACCGGTGACGATGACAACGGTGGCGGTCGCAAAAAGAAACGTTCGGCTCGCAAGTCGGGTCAGGGCAAGCAGGCTAAAACCACTGCGAAAAGTGCCAAGCCCCGCACGCCCGCTGTTCGTCAAAGCCTGGGCAATCGCCTGCGCGGTGCAGCGATGAAGGTCATGCCTTCGATCAAGCGTGCGGCTGCCAGGGTCTTGCCTGCGGTGCGAAGCGCCGGTGTCAAGGTCATGCCTGCGGTGCGGAGTTTCGGAGCCAAAGTCATGCCTGCGGTGCGGAGCTTCGGAGCCAAGATCATGCCGATGCTGTCCCGGATGACACCTTTGGTGGGTAAGGTCGCTGCCCCGTTAGTGGTGGCGCACGCCGCTTACACAGGCCTGAAAGGTCTGCGTGAAGGTGATGAAAAAGCGGTGGGAAGCGCAAAAGCCGAGCTGGCAGGGGCAGCCATTGGCGCTGTGATCGGCGGGTTTGTTTTTCCAGGTGTCGGCATAGGCATCGGGAGTGCCTTGGGCGGAATGGCGGGCTCATGGCTATCAGAAAAACTCGCGGACCCGCCCACCGACAAACTCGCTGCACCGGGAGATGTCGCGAAAAACCTGGTCAACGCTCCCACTCAAAGTCAAAACCAGCAAGTCACCTTCTCCCCACTGATCCAGGTCACCTGTCCGGCACCGGACACTGCCGAGCAGATTCGCTCGATCATCGGGCAACAACTGAGCGGACAATTCCACGGCGAGTTCCTGCCGCTGTTGACCAACAACCCGCTCGCCACCCGCCGTGACGCAGCCCTGACCGATGGAGTCGCCCAATGAAACAACAAATGGCACTGGGCAGTTTCATCTTCGGTTTGTCCCGGGATTTTGCGTACAGCACGCTGTCGCGAAAATCCGAGGGTGGCTGGACCGAGTTGCAGATCCTCAACAGCAAACCCAAATCCCATCAGACAGGGCAGAAGCCTGAAACCCTGACCATCTCCGGCACCTCGATGTACGCCGTGGGGATGGAACGGCTCGATGAACTGCGTGCGCTGCAAGCACTGCGTGCACCGTTGCCGTTGATTGACGGCATCGGTCGCAACTGGGGTTTGTGGCGGATCAACAGCATCGACGAAAACCAGAGCGAGGTCATCGATGACGGCACCGCGATGGTGATCAAGTGGGTCATCGGATTGTCGGAGTTCAACAATGCGTAAGGTACGAAGCGTGGCCGGTGACTCGGTGAATCTGTTGCTCTACCGCGAAACCGGTCGCAGCGATGACAGCGCCGAAGAAACCCTCTGGAAACTCAACCCGACCCTGGCCGAGCACGGCCCGATCCTGCCGGCAGGTGTCTGGGTGACGCTGCCGGAGCTCGACAGCAGACCGGCCGCAATCAAACCGGTTCTGGCCTGGGATTAAGGAGGCTGCATGGCACAGGGATTTACGCCGGCGATTGAAATCTACGGCGCCAACAAGGACCTGCTCAACCAGCGCCTGATCAGTTGGGAACACATCGATGCCGCTGGAATGGAGTCCGATCAACTGACGCTGGTGCTCGATCTGGAAGGCCTTGAAGGCTTGCCTACCCTGGGCGGCACCATCGGCCTGCGGGTGGGCTATCTGGAGACCGGACTGGTGGAAAAAGGCCAGTTCAAGGTCACTCGACTGACACCGACGCTGTTCCCGCTGCGTCTGACACTGGTCGCAACTGCAGCGCCTTTCAGCGGCAAGGACGAAACCGGATTCAAGGAACGGCGCACGGCCAGTCATGGCCCTATAACCCTTGGCGGACTGTTTCGCGAGCTGGTCTCGAGACACGGATTCTCGCCGCGTGTGGATCCCGAACTGGCGCTGATCAGGATCGCCCATGTCGACCAGTCGAACGAAACCGACATGAGCTTCATCACACGCCTGGCGAAAAAGTACGACGCGGTGGCCAAACCGTTCAACGACCTCTACGTACTGGCGAAACCGGCGCAACTGAAAAACCTGTCGGGACAGGTCATACCGGACGTCAGGCTGTCGGTGACCCACAACAATCGGCCGGGCGATCACGCCTTCATCAGCGCCACGCTGGAAGAGACCGCCCGCACCCAGAATCAGGGTTGCAAAACCTCATTCTGGGACGGTGCTCTCGGCAAGCTGCGGGAGGTGATCACCGGTTCCGAACCCTACAAGGTCATCCGCCAGAAACTGGCCAGCGAAGAAGAAGCCAAAGCCATCGGCGAGGCCGAAGTGCGCAAGATGCTGCGCGAGAAATACAAGCTGAAGGTCACCTGCCCGGGCGATCCCCTGCTGGCAGCCGAAGGTCTGCTGGTACTCGACGATACCTGGCCGGACTTCATGCGCGGTCGCTGGTCGATCGAGAAAGTCACTGCCAGCGGCAAGCGCGAGGAAAGCTATCGCTGCCTGATCGAAGCGACCGGCCGGGATCCCGAGGCAAAAGCCAAGGACTGATCCTCCGATCTCACCGCCACACGCATCACTGTGGCCACTCACACATCCTGGAACGCTCCCCATGAAGATCTCCCCGATCCTCACGCAGCTGCGTGCGCAATGCCCAAGCCTTGCCGGCCATATCGCGACAGGTGTCGACCTGGCGCTATTGCAAGGCGACCCGAATCTGCCGATGCCCTCGGCCCATGTTTCACCGCTGGCCGACCTGGCCAGCACCAGCAC
>Ga0068839_103565_pt1 | contig 14943 bp, 13 predicted proteins | sample Hof3ISUMetaT_12_FD_68485 | JGI IMG/M metagenome (GOLD analysis project Ga0068839, IMG submission 68485) | Enriched soil aggregate microbial communities from Iowa State university to study microbial drivers of carbon cycling -... | ecosystem: Environmental > Terrestrial > Soil > Agricultural land... | reverse complement strand
TAGGGATCGTCCAGCCAGAAGGGCGCGTGTTGCAGCCGACGACGGAACAGCGACGTGCTGCTCAGGCGGGTGCTGAAGTAGCGGATGATGTCCTTGTGCCGCACCAGACCGTTGGGCGCGGTACGCTGGTCGCAAATCCACAGGCTGCCCCCGACCATGGGTTGATGGGTAGCGTCGCAATAGAAGAACTGGGCGTCCAGGGGGGTCAGTTGTTTCACGGCTTGCCACCTCCAATAGCATGATTACCAAATCAGTGGTTGGTCGAACGTTCCCCTATCGCTGGAGCAACAAGTGGGAAGACCAGGGCCTGGCATGGTTGCGCCTGCGGCGCAGGGCACGCACCTCCCTTGCGGGTAGGGATCAACAGGGGGAGGGGATGTAGAGGGGAAGAGTCAAGGGGTGGCGTGCAACCGAAAGCGTGCGGCACATCGCCTGCGCTCGACCGATTGTCCACCTGTCGCGAGCGTTGAACATTCCCGCCAGGGCGTCTCTCTACCAAAGGGTACAAGCCAAGGGGAGAAGAACCATGTTCGATGATCAGAAGAGACAGTCGCTTGAGACCTGGCGCACGAAGTTGAAGCAACCAACCGCTGAACAGGATATCGAGCAGCGCTATGACGAGCTGCTCACGGCTGCTGACGACATGGAGCAGAGCGGGCTTATCTCAAATGCCGAGTGGCGACAATTGGTACGAGAGGCGGGAGCGGTGTTCCAAAAGCAACTTGAGCCTTAGCCGAAAGTGGTAGAGATCAACCGATCATGGCAACGCTGATGCGCTCGATGCGCCAGGAGTAAAGATGGATAACTATCACATCAAAAAAGCCGAAAAGTCCTGGGAGTTGGTTAAGGAAGGGGCACAACGGGCTTCAAAGACAGCCGATACCAAGGCGCACATCGTAGAGATCGCCGGTGAATTTCTCCAAGGTAAAACCGCGTCGCTCAAAATTCATAAAGAGGACGGAACGATCCAGGAGGAAAGGACCTTCCCTCGCGCCGCCGATCCGAGAAAGTCCAAGGGTTAATGCGCACGAGCCTGGTGAGCGGCGGCGTGCCCAAGGTGGCGATAACGCCTTGACCCCGCCGCGCCACCACCCGTTACCGGATGAGTGGCTCTCCCACAGGCACCTTTACCAGAAAAGTGGTTCCGCGCATGCTGTCGGATGTCACATCGATAGTCCCCGAGTGTGCGGCCACAATCTCGGAGGCGATGTACAGCCCCAACCCAAGGCCGGCGGTTGGGCCAAGGCCACCCGTGGTGGACACAGAAAAGCGCTCCATCGGATTGAAGATAAAGGGCAGGATTTCTGCGGGCACAGGTTCACCTCGGTTGTGAACAGAGAACACGACGCCGTCGTCCGTTGGCTTGAGCGATACCTCGATAGGAAACTGCAGGTCGCCATGTTGCACGGCATTGCTGAGCAGATTGGAAATGACTTGCTCGATCCGGGCTCCATCGAATGCACCACGCGCCGATGGACCTGCGCTGTATAGGATCTGCGCAAGTGGATGAAACGCCCGGATTTCCTCCACCATGCGTGTGCATAGAGGCGTCAGGTCGATAAGTTCCTTTTTTACGGGAATCCCCGGGCCCATCTGGCAGCGGGTCAGGTCCAGCAAGTCGCCGACGATCTGGCTGGCGCGTCGTACGCTGGTGTAGATCCCGGATGCAATTTTAGTCTTGCGGGGGTCCAGGTCATCCGAGCGTCGCAACACATCGGCACCCAGCAAAATAGCACCCAGAGGCGTACGTAAATCATGGCCGAGAATGCCCAGAAAGACAGTGCGTGAGGCTTGGACGGCACTCGAGTATCTGGCAATGGATTCAGCTAGCGCCTGGTCGATGGCCTCATTGAAGCGGGTCATGTCGTCCACCTCGAGCGCGGCGCCGCCTTTCATCTGCCCCAGCCATTGCCCGACTACGCTCGTTCTTAGCGCTCGATACTCAGAGACCATTTGATCCAGCGTAAAACCCGCCATTAAACGCGTGACTGCATGGGTTTCGGCAGCGGTTTCCCGGTTGTCGGTGGGTGCGTTTCCTTGGGCTTTTGCGATCTGTTCCTGTGCCGACTGGTTCGTGCGCATGTCCAGAACGATGGCATGCAACATCTGTTCGGCATGATCGCGCAAGGCCCTGGAGTCAAGTGCTTTGCCGGGAACTTCAATGGTTTTGGCAAAATCCTCCCAGGCTTGCAGAATCGGCTCAAGGTTCTTGAGGATGAAGTCTGACAAGCGCATGCCGGTGATCCTTTCATCATTTGTAAGGGGGGAGAGCGTGTTGGATTTCATCGAGCTCGTCCCAGGGCCGCAGTCTGGCGAAAGGCGATCTCGAACACTGGGCGGAGTGCGGGAAGTCGCTTGCTCTATCAAGTTCCGATTGCATCGCCTTGCATGACTTGCAAGTGACAGTAGCGCGCGAGAGGCTCCAGGTTTCGTGCCAGAAGATCAGCCTTTCCGAGGGAGACATGGTCTTAAAAACTCATCAGAATTTATACAACTTTAGTTTTTTGTATAGCTTTTGGCGAGCTAATTTTTGCGCATTACTGGTGTCGCTGCCCGACGGCGATGTCCACCTTCGTCAGGGGCCTGCAAGCCACGCTTTGCGAAACGGCCGGGTGCGAATCCTTACGATGCACACCGACGGTCGTGGGTAGGGATCGAACCAGACTATACGCTGTCGATCATTTTGAATGGGTATAAAGATTCGTAATCTCGAGTCAGCCCCATTCAGGCGGAATGCAATGCACAGCACGGATGATCTACGATTCAAATCCCATCAATTCCTGCTGGAGCTTGACGCGGCAACCACCGGGATGATGATGTTGGTTTCTACTCACGAGATGACCGGTGAGCGGTGGGAGCTGGCGCGTCAAAGACACTGCGCGGCTTATGAAGCCTGGAATTCCTTTATCAACGGGTCGGCACAAGTCTTGCCGCGTTATCCCGCAGTTCCCGGCTAGCGGCGGTTTTCAACCGCGATTGTCAACAAGGATGCGATGGCCGGGATCCCTGCAGCGTTGATACGGTTAAACACCATCAACAAGGCAATAAGTGGCAAACCCCATGCGCATTCCAGTCGCCATGGCTTGCTCAAGGTGTACTATCCAAACCAGTCCATCAGAAAACAATTAGCCATGTCCGCGCTAAAAGAAGAGAGCCGTCAGATCGTAGCTTCTCTGGCGCAACGGGTCGGCCCTGACGCTGACAGTGCAGGGATCGCGCAAGCGATCGTCTCAACCTTGCAGGATATGGACACAGCCCTCACGCCTATTATCGGGCAGCAAGGGGTTGCCGCGCTTTTTCGCCGCAGCCTTCATCTTTACGTCGGCCGCCAGGCGTGCCTGGTCGGCAGCGGTGACCGGGTGCTGGCTTGTCAAGCGCCTGCCGCCCTCAAGTCCCTACTCATCGAACAAAGCGAAGCCGATGCCTTGTTTTTCGGTGAAGTGTTGCTGATGACCTATTACGAGCTGCTAACCACGCTGATCGGACCCTCGCTCACTGCGCGTTTGCTTCGTGACGTGTGGAAACCTTCTTTGAGCGACACCCCTTCGCAGGAAAATTCGCCATGAACACCAAAGTGACTATCAACCGCCTGGCCACCGGCGTGCCAGGATTGGACGAGGTGCTGGGCGGGGGTTTGCCGGAATTTTCGTTCAACCTGATCGCCGGTCCACCCGGCTGTGGCAAGACAACCCTGGCGCATCAAATGATGTTTGCCCTGGCGACGCCCGAGCGTCCGGCACTGTTTTTTACCGTGCTGGGAGAGCCACCGTTGAAAATGCTGCGTTATCAGCAGCAATTCGATTTTTTCGACAGCGAAGCGATCAACCACTCTGTCCGCTATATCAACCTGGCCACTGACACCCTGGCCGGGGATCTGAACGAAGTGTTGCGGCGCATCGTGGCTGAGGTCGAGGCAAACTCTCCGTCGCTGGTGTTTGTCGACTCGTTCCGTTCGGTGGTGCTGGCCAGCCAGACCCAAGACAACCCAAACAACAATCTCCCGCAGTTCGTTCAACAACTGGGCATGCTGATGACCACTTGGCAGGCCACCACCTTCCTGATCGGTGAATACTTCACCGAAACCGATACCAACCCCATATTTACCGTGGCCGATGGCCTGATCTGGCTGCGCCAGAGCGTTCAGCGCAACTCCATGGTGCGCAAGATGGAAATCATGAAGATGCGCGGTCAGCCAACGCTTCCGGGGCTGCACACCTTCCGTATTGGCACCTCAGGCATCAAGGTTTTCGCGCCGGCCCCACTCAACCGGGGTGAGACCCCCCTGGAGTTTCCGGTCCAGCGCCTGAAAATGGGTATCCCGAAACTCGACGAAATGCTCGGCGGCGGGCTGCCCCGCGGATACTCGTTGCTGGTAGCCGGGCCATCCGGATCGGGCAAGAGCATCCTGGCCGCGAGCTTCCTCGCTGAAGGTGCCCGCAATGGCGAAACGGGAGTGATCGCTGTGTTCGAACAACGGCCCAACCATTCCCAGAACGCTACCCTCGCGAGCCTGATCAAAAGCGGGCAAGTGGGACTGGTGGACAGCCGCGCACCGGACTTGTCCATCGACGAAATCGTCCAGTTGTTGCTCAGTGAGATCGCCCGGTTGAACGCTACCCGGGTGGTCATCGATTCGCTGTCCGGCTTCGAACTGGCGCTGGCGCCCACTTTCCGTGAAGATTTTCGCGAGTCGTTATCACGCATGGTCACGGCGCTGATCAGCGTCGGCGTCAGCGTATTGCTCACTTCAGAACTGGAAGACCGCTACACCGACCTGCGCTTCAGTCCCTATGGAACGGCATTTCTCACCGACGCGATCATCGTCCAGCGCTATATTGAAGTGCAGAGCCGCTTGTTACGCATCATGGCCGTGGTCAAGGTCCGGGCCAGCGCCCATTGCGATGAACTGCGGCTGTACCGCATCGACGATGACGGCTTGCAGATCGGCGAAATGTTGCCGGACAAGGAAGGATTGCTTGGGGGACGGCCTACCCAGCAGCATTTGGGTACAGTCGAAGGATGAGCGAGATATCATGAGTGAGCCCGACGGCAAGAATGAGCAAGCGGTAGCCACCGCAGCACGCGAGCTGTTCCTGCTCGGCCAGAAGACCGTCGCGGCGCGCGCAGTGCTCGCAGCGGTGCATAAGGAACTCAACGCTGCCAACAGCCAACTCGCCGATAGCCGGCAGGTCGAGCAATTGATCGAAGCCAACCAGCAGTTGGTGCTGGCCATTCTGACTGCGCAGTCGGCTGCGGATCATTGCGAAATCGCTCAGGCAGAACAGCAAATGTACCTGCAGATGCGCGAAGCCAACGAACAGCTGGTGATGGCCGCGCTGAGCGCTCAAGACCTGCAGGTCGCGGCGGAGCGTGCCCTGGAGCAGCAACGCCACCTTCTGCACCTGGTGGCCCACGAACTGCGAAACCCTCTGACGCCCATCAGCATGATTGCCGGGCGGCTGGTACGAGTACCCAGCGAAGAACTGCCGCGCATGCAGAGGCTGATTGAAGGTCAGGTCCAGCAGATGTCCCGATTGGTGGAAGACTTGCTCGACATCGCCCGCGCCAGCACCGGCAAGTTTCGCCTTGAATGCCACGTTCTCGATATGGCGCAAATCATCCATGAGTCAATCGACATCTGTACCCCGATCATGTTCGCCCGCCACATTCATTTCAGTTCGCAACTCCCCGAATGTGCGCTGATGGTGAACGGCGATCCGGCACGCCTCACTCAAATTCTGGCCAATCTGCTGGGCAACGCAGTCAAGTACACCCCGGCGCAGGGCGCAGTGGTTGTTACAGTCACCGCCCAGGCCGGTGCGCTGGTAATTCGCATCCGCGATACCGGCATCGGCATCACCGCCAAGGCGTTGCCGTTCATCTTTGAACCCTTTGTCCAGGATGTTCACGCCGTCGGTTTCAATGGGGCTGGCCTGGGCATCGGCCTGACGGTGGTGCGTGAGTTGATCGAAGCCCACGGTGGCACGGTGACTGGCAGCAGTGCGGGGGAAGGGCAGGGAAGCGAATTCGTGGTGACGTTACCCTTGGTGGATAACGTCCGGGCCTGCCAATAATCATTTGCCGGTTTACCTGCAGTCACTGAGCCTTCACAAAACGGACAAAGGTCTGCACAAATCAGATAGTCCCGATCGTTGCCTCCCCCCTAGCATGAACAGCCCTCACGCCGTTTCCAGGCCCAGGCACATTCATAACTATAACGAATCGACTCCGACGAGCCATGAAGGCATGCGGAGGGGGGAATCATCATGCCGAGACTGATGAAGCGCACTGACCTGGCGGCTCTGCTACAGGGTGGAGCGCTGATCACGTGCCTTGCCGCAGGCTTTTATCCCGAGCACCTTTACGCCTGTCTGGCGGTCATTCTGTTGGCTCTTGTAGTGGCTGGCTGGCTCTATCACTTCAACCCGGGGAAGAGGGTAGAGGTACGCGTCGAAGTGCCGATGCAAACCACAGTGCTGCCTATGGAACCCCCCGCAGAATCCGACTGCCCGCCTGAGTCCGAGCCACCCGGTGATCATCCGCTTCTACGCAGTAATGTGGCCGAACTGAGCCTGGCAATCGCAGAGACCGAGAAAGACATGCATTTTGCCAACCAGTTGGCCCGCGAAGCGGGCGCCAAGGTCAATGCCAGTGCGCAGAGTATCCAGACCTCAGCCACTCTGTTCGGCCAGCTCGATCAGTCGATGGAGACACTGGCTCAGGCGTTCGACGAACTGGGCGGCCAATCCGTGCAAATCAGAGGGCTGGTCGGCACCATCCAGGACATCGCCCGGCAGACCAACCTGCTGGCCCTCAATGCCGCTATCGAAGCGGCCCGTGCCGGCGAACAGGGTCGCGGCTTCGCCGTAGTGGCCGACGAAGTGCGTAACCTGTCCAGGCGTGTCGCCGATTCCAGCGCGCAGATCCATCAGATTGCCCAGAGCCTGGAGCGTACCGCCGACGATGCCCGTGGTGGTATCGATGACCTGAGCTTGTCTGCCCGCAACGGGCTGGTGCGGTCGGATGAGGCCCTGCAATCGATGCAGAATTTGCGCGATGCTGCGCTGGCACGGATGGAGATTGTCGAACGCGTCATGTCGCGGCTGTCCGGGCAGCGCCTGCAGGTTGCCCAGGTTGAAGCGTTGCTGCAGTCGGAGGGCAGGTAGTGGGCGCCCAACCATGGCTGGGCGCCCTTTCACTCAGCCGGTGTGATGGCTCTTGGCAAGGCCGTAGACAGACGTGTCGATACCCTCGAAACGCGCTTTCAATTGCAGGGCCAGATACAGTGAATAATGCCGTGATTGATGCAGGTTGCCACCGTGGAACCAGAGGTTTTCCTGCTGCGTTGGCTTCCACATGTTGCGCAGTTCGCCCTCGTAGGGACCAGGGTCATTGGTGGTTCCAGAGCCCAGGCCCCAGCAGCGGCCGACCTTGTCGGCGACTTCCTGGGAAATCAGCTTCGCCGCCCAGCCATTCATGGAGCCATAGCCGGTGGCGTAGACGATCAGATCGGCCGGCAGCCGGCTGCCATCGTTGAGCACCACGGCATCGGCTTCGATGCGTTCGACACCCAGGCCGGGCGCGCTCTTGAGCCGGATCGTGCCGTTGGCGATCAGTTCCGAAGCGCCGACGTCGATGTAGTAGCCCGAACCGCGGCGCACGTACTTCATGAACAGGCCGGAGTCGTCGTCACCGAAGTCGAGCATGAAGCCGGCCTTGGCCAAACGCTCGTAGAAGTCTTTGTCACGCTCCTTGATCGCGTCGAAGATGGGTTTGTGAAAACTGGGCATGACCTTGTAGGGGATCGAGGCGAACAGCATGTCGGCCTTGTCCGTGGTCAAGCCCGCCTCGAGGGCGTCTTCGGAGTAGAGGCCACCGAAGACCAGATCCATCAAGCTGTCGGAGCGCACGATGTGAGTGCTGGAGCGTTGCACCATGGTCACCTCGGCACCGTTCTCCACCAGGTCGGCGCAGATATCGTGAGCCGAGTTGTTCGCGCCGATGACCACCGCCCGCTTGCCACTCCAGGCGTCTCCGCCGGGATGGCGGCTGGAATGATGCTGCTGGCCATTGAAAACCTCGGCACCCGGATAGCTGGGCACATTGGGTACGCCAGACATGCCGGTGGCGAGGATCAACTGGGCAGGCTGTAGCGTCAAACGCTCGCCATCGCGCAGCACTTCAACCGTCCACAGGCCAGTGTTTTCGTCAAAGCTGGCGCTCACGCATTCTGTCCGTGGCCAGTAATTGAGCTCCATGACTTTGCTGTACATTTCCAGCCAGTCGCCAATCTGGTCTTTTGGGGTGAAGACCGGCCAGTGATCGGGGAAGGGCAGGTAGGGCATATGGTCGTACCAGACCGGGTCGTGCAGGCACAGCGACTTGTAGCGACCCCGCCACTGATCGCCAGGACGCTCGGCCTTGTCGACGATCAGCGTCGGCACGCCCATGCGCTTGAGCCGCGCGGCGAGCCCCAGCCCACCCTGGCCGCCGCCCACGATCAGGCAGTAAGGCTGGCGGGTGATGCCCAGTGAAGCTTCTTCCTCACGACGGCGTTCCAGCCAGTTGCGTTTGTCGGCATGGGCATGGGCATGGCCATGACGGGCACCCATTGGCCGTCGGCGGCCCCTGGGCTCTTCGAAGCCCTTGAGCTCACGCATGGTCGTCAGCAGCGTCCAGCACAGGCCATCTTTCAGGCGAACGTAGCCCTTGCCTCGCGCCGCAGCGGTTTCCAGGCTGATCCAGCCTTCGAGCACACCGTCATTGCACGTCGCCTCGCCTTCGAGTGTCCATCGCTCGGGCTGGGTCTGGTCGAGGCGGGCCTGGAGCATGTCGCGGATGGCAGGCTTGCCTTCCAGGGTTACCAGGTTCCAACTGAAAAGCAGCAGGTCACGCCAGTGACACTCCTGGCCAAACAGTTCCAGTACGCCGTCCAGGTCAAGTTGGGCGAGACGCTCGCCGAGGGTGTCGACCCAGGCCGCGAGCCGGGCCGTTGGCGTTTGCAGAGGTGTTTCGACAGCAATGTTCATGGGGCTTCTCCGATCTTGTTGTTTTTGTATCCACTTGCCCCAGAGCAAGGCCCGGGCCATCTTGATGAAAGCCCCGTTGCAGAGCGGTTGACGCAGTACCGCTCCGGATTTCCCCCGGATCTGTGTCACGGTTATGGAAATCGGGGATGACAGAGTGTCACCCGGTGCAAAAAACGCTCGTCGCGATCTTTTCATATAAGCTGCCAACAGACCCGTGTCCTGACCGTAACGGAGAACAAGAACAATGAAGCCGGCCTTGATCAACGCCCATGCACAACAAGTGCTGCAAGCTGTGCAGGGCACTGTCGCCAGCCGCAGCACTGCTGCCGACCTGGCCATCACCCGATCCTGGCGCCGGTGCCTGGATCAGTATCGGCTTGATCCCGCCAGCCGCCGTGCGCCCAATGTGCTGGAACATCCGCGCTTGCAGGACCACCGCGGGCCCCTGGAAAACCTCATTGCCGTGGCGCATTGGCAGATGAACAGTCTGCACCAGCAGCTCGGTCGCGACGGCCAGGTGGTGCTTCTCACCGATGCGCGCGGTGTTGCGATCGACAGTGTGTTCAACGAATCCGAGCGTGCCGATGTGCAGCGGTCCGGGCTGTGGCTTGGCTCAGTCTGGAGCGAGGATCACGAGGGCACCAACGGTGTCGGCACCTGCCTGGTCGAGCGTCAGCACGTGACCATCCGTCGCGATGAGCATTTTCGTGGCAAGCATGTCGGCCTGACTTGTTCGGCGAGCCCGATATTTGATGCGCGCGGGGAGTTGCTTGCCGTGCTCAACCTGTCTTCCGTGCGAGAGGAACACAGTCTTGAGCAACACTTCCAGGCCATGGCGCTGACCAACCTCTCAGCCAAGTTGATCGAGAGTTGTTTTTTCATGGGGCACGATCCGCAGCGATACTTGCTGCGCTTGCACCCCGAGGCCGGCTACGTTGGGTTGTTGGGTGAAGGTCTGCTCAGTTTCGACGAGAGTGCCCGTATCTGTGCAGTCAATCAGGCAGCACTGGAGCTGTTGGGCTTGCGCCGTGACCAGGTGGTGGGGCAATCGCTGGCGATGCTGCTGGAAACACCTGTCGATCAGGTGATGAGTCAGGCCAGCGCCCAGCCGGGTATCTGTTGGCCAGTGCGGCTGGCGGACGGACGCCTGCTCTACGGACAGTTGCGTGAACCGGTACGCCAGGCGCCTGTCGCCACGCCTGAAATCCCCAAGATCAATGACGTGCGCGTGTGCCTGGAAGACCCGCGCCTGCAACGCGGTTTTGCTCGCGCATTGCGTGTCCTGGAACGTGACGTTCCGGTGTTTCTACAGGGCGAAACCGGTACCGGCAAGGAAGCGTTTGCGGCGGCGCTGCATCGCGCCAGCTCCAGAGCGAGCCAGCCGTTCGTGGCAATCAATTGCGCGGCCATTCCAGAATCGCTGATCGAGAGCGAGCTGTTCGGCTATCGCGGCGGCAGTTTCACCGGCGCACGCAAAGATGGAATGATCGGTAAGCTGGAACAGGCCCATGGCGGCATCCTGTTTCTCGATGAGATCGCCGATATGCCACTGGCATTGCAAACCCGCCTGCTTCGCGTGCTGGAGGAACGTCAGGTGGTGCCCATAGGCGCGGCGACCGCACGTGCGCTCGATGTTCGCCTGATCAGTGCCAGCCACCAGGATCTGCATGCCTGTGTGACCGAAGGGCGCTTGCGCGAAGATCTTTTTTATCGCATCGCCGGGTTCGCCGTGCACCTGCCGCCGTTGCGCGAACGATCGGACAAGGGCAGCCTGCTCGACCTTCTGCTGCGCGAAGAATCCAAAGGTGCAAGGATTCGGCTGGAGACGGGCGTCAGAGAGTGCTTGCTCAAGCAACCTTGGCCGGGCAATGTCCGGCAGCTGCGTACGTGTCTGCGCACGCTGGTAGCCTTGGCGTTGGAAGGACGTGTGACGCTGGACGACCTGGCGGAGTTGCTGCCGGCAGCATCAGCGCCAACCGCGGTGGCGGAAAATCCACTGGGCGTATCCGAGCGCCAGACACTGCTCACACTAATCGAGGCGGAACATTGGCATATCGCCCATGTCGCCGCCCGCCTGGGGATCAGCCGCAATACGCTCTATCGCAAACTGCGTCATCACGGCATTTCCCGGCCCGGTTGAAAACCGAACGCAAACAAAGCCCGCCATGGGGGCGGGCGTTTGCCACTGTAAAATCGCCCTCGCCGCATCAGATATCGACGACGATCTTACCTTTCGCTGTTGCGCCAGACACGATTGCATAGGCTTGGTTGACGGTGTCGAGGGTGAATGTGCGCTCATCGAGCAGCACCCGCAGCGCCCCTGATTCAGCCAAACGCGTGGCCTCGGCCAGGATCTCGCCGTGGTGCTTGCGCCCTTTGCCGGTCAACAGCGGCAGCAGTGTGAAGACGCCAGAGTAGGTAGCGCCACGGAAGGACAGGGGGGCGAGCTTGTGTTCACCCCAGCCCAGGCAGCTGACCACATGGCCTGTATACACCTTGGTCACCGCGAAGGATGCGTCGAGCGTCGCGCCACCGACGGTGTCATACACGATGTCAAAACCTTCGCCATCGGTGTACTGATTCATGTACTCGGCAGGGGCTTGATCGTTGTAATCGATGGCCGTGGCGCCAAAGCGTTCGATCACGTCACGATTTTTGGCGCTTGCCGTGGCATAAACCTGCGCACCCCGAGCCTTTGCGATTTGTATTGCGATGTGCCCTACGCCCCCTGCGCCAGCCTGGATCAGAACTTTTTGCCCCGCGTGGACGTTGGCGCGGTCGACCAGGCCTTCCCAGGCGGTGATGAACACCAAAGGCAGCGCTGCCGCTTCACGCATGCTCAGAGTGTCGGGTTTGCGGGCGATCAGGTCGGCGTCCACGCAGATGTATTCAGCCAACGAACCTTGCTGCCCACCAATGCCGCCGGCCATGCCATAGACTTCTTCACCGGTGTGGAAGGACGTGACGCCTTCCCCAAGGGCTACCACCACGCCAGCCAGGTCCATGCCCAATACCGCAGGGAATGGCTGGCGGGCGTGTGCACCCTGGCCTTGACTGATCTTCGTGTCCAATGGGTTCACGCCACTGGCAATGACTTTGACCAGGACCTGGCCTGCAAGCGGAACAGGGAGGGCCAAGCGCTGTACCTGGAGCGGGCTTTGAGGGATAACTGCAACAGCTGCACGCATGAGGGTGTTCATGGGTCTACCTCGTGAAAGGGTTCAGGCCGTGTTGGCGTTGAATCAGTTTCACCCGGCGTATGCTTTCCGATAAGCCGGTAAATCCCTATAGTGATTATTCCAAAACGTGACTAAATCGAAATCCAATGGACACCCTTGAATCGATGTCGATATTCGTCCGGGTGGTGGAGCGGGGCAGTTTTTCCGCCGTTGCCCGTGAACTGGGTCTGAGCCAACCGACAATCAGTAAACACATCAGCGCCTTGGAGACCCGACTGGGTGGCCGCCTGTTTGCCCGCAGCACGCGTCAATTGTCGATGACAGATGAGGGCAAACGTTACTACCAACACTGCAGGGCGATCCTGGCGTGCGTAGAAAATGCCGAGCATACCTTTCATGCCGGGCAGGAGCGCATTGCAGGGTCCTTGCGTATCGGGTCGTCGGGCAGTTTTGGACGCGTACAAATCGCCTCCAGGCTGCACGGTTTTCTGGCGCTTTACCCAGAGGTGTCTGTCGATATGCAGTTAAGCGATGAAAATGTCGATCTGTTGAGCGCTGGCATCGATGTCGCGGTGCGGATAGGAGAGCTCAAGGACAGTGGCTTGCTCGCCAGAAAAATCGGACTGACTCGGCGTTGTGTGTTCGCGGCGCCCAGCTACCTGGAGCGACATGGCGTTCCTGCAACGCCGAACGATCTGGCCAGGCACAATTGTCTTGTCTTCAACCAGTTGGAGCATTTTGCCAGCTGGCGATTCGAGCACAATGGCCGATGGAACAGTGTGCAAGTCAGTGGCAATGTGCGCAGCAATAACAGTGAGGCGATCAGGCAGATGGTATTGAGCGGATTGGGCGTTTCGCTTTCTCCGTCCTGGCTGTTTAGACAAGACCTGAGTGAAGGGCGTGTAGTCGCCATACTGGAAAGTTACGTGCCGGCGTCTCTCCCCATTCATGCTGTGACGCTCCCGGATCGCAGGCTATCTGCGCGGGTGCGAGCATTCACAGACTATTTGCGCGATGCATTCGCAGGGGACAGCGATGTTTGCCTGGGGTGAGGTGGCGCCAAGCCTGTGGGCACAGGTGGGTTGCTGCAGGTGAGCCGAAGCTCGGCAGCGCTACCCTTTGGCAGCCGATCGACGAGTAAAGCCACTGAAGTCTTCACCCTTCGGATCGGCGCGCCAAGGGAGTGACCTAGAGAAGTGGCTTAATGTTGTGTTGGACCTCCAGCATCCTGAACGTCACTTTTCCGCCCTCGGTGGGGTAACCGGTGTTGTCCTGCACATACGCACCCGCTTTGAAATACAGGGGTTTGGTCTTCCAGGTCGGGTCGATGGTGGTTCTCCAGTTGTTTCCTGCTGCGCTGATGCCCAGCGCGCCCTTCGGGCTGAGGTGGATCTGGTAGGAGAAGTTGCGCTCGAGCGGCACTCCCGTCGCAATGGTAATGACCCGGCCCTCTTCATCGTCGGGGCGCATGCGCACCTTGGCGACGATGTTTCCCGTCGAAGACGAGGTTTTGTACTGGTATTCCAGCTTCACCATGGGGTTGTTGCTGTCCTTGTTGTGAATCTGGCCAATCACGATCTTGCCCGTGCTGGGCACCTGATTGATGCTCAGATTCGCCCGCAGAATGTTATCCGCCGCTGAATACTGCCAGTTGCGCAGCTTTCCATCGCTATAGGTTTCGCGCAACTCGCTGCGCGGGTAAATAGCATTGGCCGTCCTGGAACCGGTCACCGGTGCCCAGAAGGAAAGGGTGGCGGCTTCAGAACTGAAATACTTGTCCTTGAAGCCTTGCGCCAGTCGAGGCGTTTCGATGGTGGCCGGTGGGCTGCCTTCAGGGATGCTCAAGTTCCAGGTGGCAAGGTCGATCATGTCAATAATCCTGTATGCGGGGAATGTGGCGGCCACAGTTGCGCTCGAACTGACACTATTGAGCTGTTCAATTGGGTCTGTTGGTTTGGAAAATCGTATGGCGGTAGATTGACGTCAAATGTTCGTCCAGGTGGGTATTGCAGGCTTTGTGCCTACAGTAATTACCGTTGGTCGGGTATTTGCGATTTGATGGAACTAAACGGAGATTGGCTGGACGCGGCAGGGCGTCGACCTGTCACTGATGGGCAGGTCGGCGGGGACGAGGGCATGCGCCAGGTAAGTGCCATGCGGCATAGAGGACATGAAAAGCGCTGACATCGAGTCAGCGCTGAGGCAAAGCAGTGAGTCCAGAACCCTCAAAGTGCGCGTTACCGTGAAGCCGGCGGGTCAGAGCAATGGAATGCTGTAGCTCACGATCAACCGGTTCTGGTCCTGGTTGCGAGATGCCTCGCTGTTCGACTTGCCATTACGCCAGCCAAACCCGACGCCTTTCAGCGCGCCGGATTGCAGCACGTAATCCAGGCTGATATCTCGCTCCCATTCTTTTTGGCTATCACCCGAAACGGTCTTGATATTGTCCCCGCTCAGATACATGACCGATGCCTTGAGGCCCGGCACCCCGAGCGCCGCGAAGTCATACGCATATTGACCGAATGAGGTGCGCTCACCCGCGCGAGTGAAGGTCTGGATCAGGCGATCGGTGTACAGGTAAAGACTTGCTCCGGCGGCGCCTTTGTCGGGCAGGGAGCCTTGGTTGAGTTGAGTGAAGCCACTGCCGCTCGACACGCTTTGATAACCGGCTGTCACGGCATGGCCGCCGAAGCTGTAGATCAGTGTGGCGCTCCATGTCTTGTTATCGATCTCGC
>Ga0068839_179565_pt1 | contig 16310 bp, 15 predicted proteins | sample Hof3ISUMetaT_12_FD_68485 | JGI IMG/M metagenome (GOLD analysis project Ga0068839, IMG submission 68485) | Enriched soil aggregate microbial communities from Iowa State university to study microbial drivers of carbon cycling -... | ecosystem: Environmental > Terrestrial > Soil > Agricultural land... | reverse complement strand
CCTCTGGGGATGCAGGGTGATAGATAGGAAACGTCTCGCGCGCGCATTAGAGTTCGGTCAAAGGAGTGAGCCCACATGATCCCTACCCCTCTGCCCCAGGAATCACCTTTGGCACGGCACATCGACCCGCGTGTGAACGCACCGGGTGACTTCGCCACGTCGATACCCGGGCTGTCGCTGTTTCGTCGCGACCAGCCGGCGCCCCCCGTGGTGTGCATGATCGAACCCAGCCTGATTCTCGTGGGCCGCGGCGAAAAGCGCTTGTGGGTCGGCGGTGAGGGCTACAGCTATGACCCGTCGCGGTTTCTGGTCACGTCGCTGGATCTGCCCGCGAACTCCGAAGTGATGCTCGCCAGTCCCGAGCGGCCCTGTGTCGGCTTCGTGCTGAAGCTGGATGTCAGCATGCTTGCCGAGGTCATCACCAAGAGCGGCTTGCCCGCGAAACGCCAGCCATCAACGGGTACGGGCGCCGCGATTGGCAGCCTGTCGTCTGCCCTGGAAGACGCGCTCGATCGCCTGCTGGCCCTGCTCGATGAACCCGAGGCGATCCCGGTCCTGGCGCCGCTGATCCTGCGAGAAATCCACTATCGGCTGCTCCATACCGACCAAGGCCCACGGCTGCGGCAGATCACTGCCGTCGACGGTCAGGGTTATCGCATCGCCAAGGCCATTGACTGGCTGAAGGTCAACTACACCGATGCCCTGCGCATCGACGATCTGGCCGCGCGAGTGCAGATGAGCGCGCCGACCTTTCACCATCATTTCCGCCAGCTCACCGGCATGAGTCCGCTGCAGTACCAGAAATGGCTGCGGCTCAACGAAGCCCGGCGGCTGATGCTGGTCGAGCGCCTGGACGTGTCGCGGGCGGCGTTTGCGGTCGGCTATGAAAGCCCTTCGCAGTTCAGCCGCGAATATGGCCGCCTGTTCGGTACCGCACCGAGCCGCGACATGGCCCTTTTACGCGGACAGCCCTACGAGGCAGAAGCGCTCGGCACAGTCGCGAATTGAACGAAAACCGGTGATGCGCCTCGCTGCGTGTCACTGCTTATAACAATGCACGTCAACCGATGATCAGCGGGTGAATCATGGAACTACGAATCAACCAGAAGACCTATCAGGTCGATGCCGACGCCGATACGCCCTTGCTGTGGGTGATCCGCGATGATCTGGGCATGACCGGCACCAAGTACGGCTGCGGTCTTGCGCAATGCGGCGCCTGCTCGGTGCTGGTGGACGGCAACGTCGTGCGCTCGTGCGTCACGCCAGTGGCCGGTGTGGTTGGCCGCGAGGTCACCACCATTGAGGCCATCGAAGCCGATGACGTGGGCAAGCGGGTGGTCTCGACCTGGGTCGATCTGCAGGTCGCCCAGTGCGGCTACTGCCAGTCCGGGCAGGTAATGGCCGCCACCGCGCTGCTCAAGCAGAACCCCAAACCGAGTGATGCGCAGATCGAGGCGGCGATGGTCAATCTGTGCCGCTGCGGTACTTACAACGCCATCCATGCCGCCGTGCATGAGCTTGCCGGCAAGGGGGACGCGTGATGAACGTTCGTATCGACCCTTCACAACACGTTTCAGTCCTGGATCTGCAGGAACCGATCAATGTGTCGCGCAGACGTTTTCTGACCGGTACCGCCGTCGGCGCACTGGTGCTCGGCTTCGGTCTGCCACTGGGTACGACGCGCGTACAAGCTGCCGCTTCTGCGACGGCCGAGCGCGGCACGCAGGTCCCGGCGTTTCTCGAGATCCGCCCGGATAACCGCGTGCGTCTGCTCTGCCCGTTCATGGAAGGCGGACAAGGGACGTTCACCGCCATGGCGCAGATCGTCGGTGAAGAACTGGATGCCGACCCAGCGACCTTCCTGGTCGAAGCCGCCCCGCCCGGCGAAGCCTATGTGGTGATGGAAAACGGCATGCGCATCACCGGCGGCAGTATGTCGGTGCGCATGAGTTACCCGGTCATGCGTCGCCTCGGCGCCCTCGCCCGCGCCATGCTGTTGCAGGCCGGCGCGCAGCAACTGGGCGTGCCGGTGAGCGAGTTGACCACCGAGCCTGGCAAAGTCGTGCACGCCAAGTCGGGCCGCTCGCTGGCCTACGGTGAACTGGCCGAGCGCGCAATGGATTTGCCGGTTCCCGGTCCGGCCTCTGTGAAGCTGCGCGATCCGAGTCAGTTCCGCTGGATCGGCAAACCGGTGAAGCGCCTCGATGCCTACGACAAGTCCACGGGCAAGGCGCTGTACAGCATCGATCTGAAGGTCGACGACATGCTGCATGCCGCCGTTCAACATGCCCCGCGCCTGGGGATGACCGTGGGCAACTTGCGCAACGAAGACCAGGTCAAGGCGATGAAAGGCGTGCATTCCGTGCATCGTCTGCCGGGTGCCGTGGCGGTGGTCGCCGAGCGCTGGTGGCACGCCAAACGTGCCGTCGAGGCGATCCAGGTCGACTGGCAAGAGCCGACGGCCGACAGCCAAGTGCGGCCGATGCCCGCCGACTTTTCCAGCGATGCGTGGTTCAAGCGCCTCGCTGAAGATAAAAGCCCCGCCAGAGACGATGAACATGAGGGCGATGTGGCTTCGATTCTCAAGGAGTCCAAGACCCGGATCGACGCCACTTACCACAACCAATACCTGAACCACGGCCAACTGGAACCGCCTTCAGCGCTGGCCCGGTTCAATCCGGACAGTTCGCTGGAAGTCTGGTTGCCGAATCAGGCGCCGGACATGTTTCGCGCCGACATCGCCAAGCGCACAGGACTGGATCCGTCGCGCATCACCTTGCATTCGCCGCTGCTGGGCGGCTTCTTTGGCCGACATTTCCTTTACGACTCGGCCAGTCCCTATCCTCAGGCGATCGCGCTGTCCAAAGCGGTTGGTCGCCCGGTCAAACTGATCTGGAGTCGTGAGGAAGAGTTCCTGCGTGACGTGCTTCGCCCGGTTGCCGCCGTGAATTTCCGTGCCGCGCTGGACAACGACGGCTGGCCGCTGGCAATCGAAGCGATCAGTGCCACCGAAGGCCCGACCGAAGCCCTCGCCGGCAAGCAAGGTGAAAAGCTCGACCCGACGGCGCTTGAAGGGTTGTCAGGCAAGTCCTATGCGATCCCCAACAAGCGCATCGCACAGATCTACGTCAAAGGTCCGGCGATGCTTGGCTACTGGCGCTCGGTGGGTAATTCCCTCAACGACTTCTTCTATGAATCGTTCCTCGATGAACTGGCCGACAAGGGCGGCAAAGACCCGTTCGACCTGCGCCTGCATTTGCTGCGCGACAACCAACGGCTGACCACACTGCTGCAAGCCGTGGGTGAACTGTCGGGCGGCTGGAAGCGTGGGCCGTTTACCGCCGAGGATGGCAGCCGGCGCGCGCGCGGGGTGGCCATGGCTTCGCCGTTTGGTACGGAGACGGCGGTGATCGCCGAGGTGTCCATCGAGAACGGCCAGGTCAAGGTGCATGACATCTGGCAGGCGATTGACCCGGGCAGCATCGTCAATCCGGCGATTGTCGAGGCTCAGGTCAATGGCGCCGTGGCGCTGGGTCTGTCGCAGACGTTGGTGGAAGAAGCCGTGTGGATCGATGGCAAGCCGCGGGCGCGCAACTATGACTTGTATCCGATCCTGCCGCCTGCGCGAATGGCACGGGTTCATGTGCGCGTGGTCGAGAGCGGGGAAAAAATGGGTGGCATCGGTGAACCGCCGTTGCCTGCGGTCGCGCCCGCTGTCGCTAACGCGGTGGCAGCGCTGACCGGTCAGCGGGTGCGCAGCCTGCCCATGAGCCGACACACCTTCAGTTGATCAGCGCCGGAGCGTCCATGAATAACAGCCGATTCGCAAGAACCGCTGGCTGGCTGGCGGTGCCGTGCCTGGTCGCGGCAGGCCTGCTGGCCTGGTATGTCACCCGCGAGCCTGTCCCGCGTCTGGAAAACCATCAGATCGCCGTGGCCGACATCGACCCGGCGCTGGTCGCCCGTGGCGAATACGTCGCCAGGCTCAGCGATTGCGTGGCCTGTCACAGCGTGCCGGGTGGCGCGCCATTCGCCGGCGGCCTGGAAATGGCCACGCCGCTGGGCGCGATCCATGCGACCAATATCACCCCGGACCCGGAAACCGGCATCGGCCACTACAGTCTGGCGGACTTTGATCGTGCCGTTCGCCACGGCGTGGCGCCCGACAGTCGCCGTTTATACCCGGCCATGCCCTACCCGTCCTACGCCAGGCTCAGTGATGACGACGTGCGAGCGCTGTATGCGTTCTTCATGAAAGGCGTGGCGCCGGTCAAACAGGCGAACATCCCCAGTGCCATTCCGTTTCCGCTGAACCTGCGCTGGCCGATTGCACTGTGGAACGGTGTGTTTGTCGACGCCGAACCTTATGTGACCAAACCGTCGCAGGATGAACGATGGAACCGCGGCGCTTATCTCGTGCAGGGTGCCGGACACTGCGGCAGTTGCCACACGCCGCGCGGCCTGGCGTTCAACGAGAAGGCACTGGACGAGTCCGGCAAGCCATACCTGGCCGGTGCCCTGCTCGATGGCTGGTACGCACCGAGCCTGCGCGATGACCACAACACCGGGCTGGGCCGCTGGAGCGAGGAAGAGATCGTGCAGTTCCTCAAGACCGGTCGCAACCAGCACGCGGTGGTCTACGGCTCGATGACCGAGGCGTTCAACAACTCCACGCAGTTCATGAGCGACGACGATCTGACCGCGATTGCCCACTACCTGAAGTCGCTACCCGGGGATCGCGAACGCGATGGCGCGCCTTGGCAGTATCAAGCGGTTTCGGCAGCGCAACATCTGGACTCGCCCGGTGCGCATACCTACGTGACGCGCTGTGCGTCGTGCCACGGTCTGGACGGCAAGGGTCAATCGCAGTGGATGCCGCCACTGGCGGGCGCCACCTCGGCATTGGCCAAGGAAAGTGCCTCGGCAATCAACATCACTCTGAATGGATCGCAACGAGTGGTGACGGCCGGCGTGCCGGATGCCTATCGCATGCCGGCCTTCCGTGAGCAGCTGTCGGATCAGCAGATCGCCGAGGTGCTGACCTTCATGCGCAGCACCTGGGGCAATCAGGGCAGTGCTGTTGATGCAAACACGGTTGGCAAGCTACGTGAGCACACCGATCCGGCCAGCAGCAGTCCGATCATCCTGCAGATGCGTTAAGAGGAAAACCCGACGGGAGCCATCGACTTGCGTGTGGAAACGCTCTTGCGCCGTAGCACATTCCACACCTCGTCGAATGAACATACATTCATCTAAAACATCGCTCCAAGCGTCTAGTCTGCGGGTTCCGACATAGTGACTACAGGAGTTACCCACCATGTTCTCGCATGAAAGCATCCCGCTGATCATCATCTTCACCATCATGCTGCTTGGCGTTCTCGTCGCCGTCCTCCACCCGGTACATGCGGTCATCACGTGGCTTCGCAGACGCCGCGAAGCATCTGCAACGCAACGTACGCGAAACGCCGATTCGCGCTGAATACGTCCATCACCCGCCCGGCAAGGTCCGGGCTTTCGGCTCCCCCCTGCGCTGCACCCGGTTAAAAACGGCCAGGTGTGAATACGAGATCAACCGCCAGTCAGCTCTATCCGTTTCACTCTGGACTAACGCCACCTGCAAGTCCTCTCCCACATACATCCAGCCTGGTTGCGCCCTTGACCTCTTCCACGCCGATAAGGCTACAGAGCGATACAAAAGCGCCACTGCACGACACATCCCGGGTACACGCCAATGCAAAAGTGTGGGCCATCGGAACCTTCGCTGTCCGACATCCCCCATCACTCAGGCAGGTATTTCCATGATCAATCAACTCGACACCGTGCTTTACACCGGCAAGACCCGCACCACTGGCGGGCGCGATGGCGCATCGCGCAGTTCGGACGGCAATCTGGACATCAAGCTTTCGCCACCGGGTTCGAATGGCAGCGGCACCAATCCGGAACAACTGTTGGCCGCCGGTTGGTCGGCCTGCTTCATCGGCGCCATGGGCAAGGCAGCCGCGGCACAGAAGATCAGGCTTCCGGCGGATGTGGCGGTCGAAACCGAAATCGATCTGGGCAAGGCCGGCGATGCATTCTTTCTTCAGGCGCGCTTGAGTGTCAGCCTGCCGGGGCTGGAGCCTTCGGTTGCCCAGGCGCTGGTGGACGCTGCGCATCAGACCTGCCCTTACTCAAAGGCCACTCGCGGCAACATCGACGTCACCCTGCGGCTGATCTGAATCAGCCCTGTTTGATCCTGCAAACCGCCCGATGCACGGCTTCGGGCGGTTTTTTTACAGAGTTGAGCGATGCCGTTCCTCCGGTTCAAACAACCAGAGGAGCGAACGGTCATTGAATGATTTACGCGAACGATGTCTCGTGCTCGCTTTCGTGGACGTAAATCCACGAGATTCCCGATGGCGAATCCGGGTCGAGGCGCATGAGCGCCGAGTCGACTTTCTTCTTGGTGATCCCGTTCTTGACCAGGTCGAAAACCGTCAGGAAGAAATCACCGGGAAGCGGCGTGATCGAGAGATTGATGATGTGTGATTCGGGGCTGCCGGCACGCTGGCCGTGCAGGCCCCAAAGGCGTTCCCAGTAATTTTCCCGGTTCATGATCTGACCGTCCGTGAGCACCACCCGGAAATCATTCGCCAGGGCATCGTACAGAGGCTTGATCGCGTCTTCCGACTGGGAAGCCACACCGCGCGACCACGGGAAAAAGAGGTTGTACCAGCGGTACACCTCGGCTTTGACGAGTGCGGTTTTATCGGTTGTTTCGGTGACTCGGCTGATTGCCATCTGCGTTCTCCTTAACGAGCTCAAAGGCGCGGGTTCTCCGTTACGCATCGCCTGGGCGATGCTCCGCGCCTCATTCAAGATCCATCCTGAAATCAACGTCACGGGGTCAGCTCGAAAGCGCTTAATGACTTCAGAATGTCTCCTGTCATTTGGCTGACCCGGCCACAAAAGTAGACACCAACCTGTTGGTTTGCATGGCAAGCTGACCAACGGTGTAACCGGCTCCTGCGCTGCAAGTGCCGCGCTTAAGCGGTTCCTTGATCACGTTTGTCCCCTCCCTCTCCTCCTGTGCAATTTCACATTTTTTTCACGAAGCGCTTTGTTGCTGTAAAAAACCCTGACACAATTATTAGCAATGATTCTCAACAGCTCTTTGTTTGCTATTTAAAAATCAGGAAGCCTTCATGTCGCGCCCTACCTCGCCGCATCGTTTCAACCCGTCACGCAACCTCCTGTCCATGGCCATCTGCATGGCCGTCATGGCCCCGGCGCTGGCCGATGAAACCCGCGAGGCGCAGGACACCGCCCCGCCCGCCACCCTCGAGCTCGGCGCGACCGCCATCACATCGACCCAGCTGGGCAGCACCACCGAAGGCTCCGAGTCCTACACCACCGGCACCATGGCCACCGCCACCAAACTGCCGTTGACCCTGCGCGAAACACCGCAAGCCGTCACCGTGATCACCCGCCAGCGCATGGACGATCAGGCGATGACCAGCATCAACGACGTGGTCAACGCCACGCCAGGGCTGTTCCTCGACTACTCCAGCGGCCCAGGCCGACAGGCCTACAAAGCCCGGGGCTTCAACATCGACAACCTGATGTACGACGGCATTCCGAGCGGCTACGACGGCGTGAACGTCGGATCCCAGCCGAATCTGGCGATGTTCGATCGGGTCGAGGTGGTCCGCGGTGCGACCGGTCTGGTCACCGGTGCCGGCAACCCTTCGGCGGCGATCAACCTGGTGCGCAAACGGCCATTGGCCGAGCAGCGCGTCACCCTGACCGGCGCCGCCGGGACCTGGGACAACTATCGCGGCGAGCTCGATGCTTCCAGCCCGCTCAACGACAGCGGCACCCTGCGCGGCCGGGTGGTCACGTCCTACCACGACGCCAACAGCTTCATCGATGACGTGGACGAACAACACAACCTGTTCTACGCCGTCACCGAAGCCGATCTGAGCGACGACACCACTTTGACCCTCGGTTTCTCGCACCAGAAGGACAGGACCAACTACTTCTGGGGGTCATCAATGATCGGTCTCGACGGCCATCACCTTGATCTGCCGCGCTCGTATAACCCCGGCACCTCCTGGGAGGACAAGGATCAGGAGATCAACACGGTCTTCGCCGAGATCCGTCAGCAACTGGCCAACGACTGGAAGCTGCAGGTCAACGCCAACTATTCCGAGCAGAACGCGCTGTTCTCCGGCTCGTACCAGTCGCGCTGGGTCAACGACACTCTGGCCCGCACGGTTTACCAGTCCAAGGCCGATGAAAACCAGGCAGGTCTCGACGCCTTCTTCAGCGGCCCGTTCGAAGCCTTCGGGCGCAGCCATGAACTGGTGGTCGGCGCCAGCAAACGCATCTACGACCTGACCACTCACAACTACTCACCCTACGACACCAACTGGCCGATCAACGCCGGCAAACCGGACTTCGTCCACACCAACAACACGCGTGAAGTCACCACTCAGGACGGCGTGTACCTGACGACTCGCCTGAGCCTGGCCGACCCGCTGAAGCTGATCCTCGGCGGACGTCTGGACTGGTACGACTACGACAACCGCGATGGCGACGGCGATTACAAAGTCACCCGCAACGTCACCCGCTATGCCGGCCTGATCTACGAGCTGGACGACCATCATTCGGTGTACGCCAGCTACAGCGACATCTTCACCCCGCAGAGCAACAAGGGCACCTCCGGTAACCCGGTCAAGCCGATCGTGGGCAAGAACTACGAGGTCGGCATCAAGGGCGAATACCTGGGCGGCGCGCTGAACGCCAGCCTCGCCGTGTTCCGCGTCGATCAGGAAAACCGCGCGGTGCAGGTGTTCGTGCCGAACTGCCCGCAGTCGTCCTGCTATGAAGCCTCCGGCGAGATCCGCAGCCAGGGTATCGACCTCGAGCTGCAAGGCGCGCTCACCGACAACTGGCAGATCGGCGGCGGCTACACCTACGCCCGCACGCACACCATCAAGGACGAGGCGAACCCGCAGAACGTCAACAAGCAGTTCGACACCGACACCCCGGAGCACCTGTTCAAACTGACCACCCGCTACAACTTCCAGGGCCCGCTGGAAAAACTGCGTGTGGGCGGCAACATCTCCTGGCAGAGCCGCATGTACAACGATATCGAACTGCTCGATGGCGGCAACTACCGCCTCAAGCAAGGCGCGTACGCCGTGACCGACCTGATGGCCGGCTACCGGGTCAATGACAACCTCGACCTGCAACTCAACGCCAACAACATCTTCGACCGCAAGTACTACTCCACCATCGCCAACTCCGTCAGCTACGGCGGCGACAGCTATGGCACGCCGCGCAACATGATGCTGACGGCCAAGTACACCTTCTGAGTTGTCCAGGCGCAGGGACGCGCCAACCCCGCAGCACTCCTCCCGCCACGCCCTACATACCAAAGCGTTAATTTCAAAAACCCATGTCTGGTGGTCAGTCGTACCCCTTTGCCCAAAGATTGCCTTCGGCCAGGGCTGCAGCCTTGTGCCGCCTGTGCAACTTCTTTAACTCAATGGGTGTTCAAAATGACTGACGAGAAAAACGGAACCACCCGTCGTGGCTTGATCACGACGGGCGCCATGGCCGCAACCCTGGCGGTGGCATTGCCGGCGCTGGCGACACAGCAGACACCAGCATCCGCGTCAGGGGTCAGCAAAAGCGCCGGCAACGGCAGTGGCTCGGGAATGCTCACCGTCAGGGATGGCACGCAGATTTTCTACAAGGACTGGGGCCACGGCCAGTCGATCGTTTTCCACCACGGCTGGCCCCTTTCGAGTGATGACTGGGACACGCAAATGCTGTTCTTCCTCAACAAGGGCTTTCGCGTCATCGCCCATGATCGACGTGGCCACGGTCGCTCTTCGCAGACCGCCACGGGCAACGAAATGGACACCTACGCCGCCGACGTAGCCGAGTTGATGGCGCACCTGAACATCCGCAACGCCGTGCACATCGGCCACTCCACCGGCGGCGGTGAAGTGGCGCGCTACGTGGCGCGGCATGGTCGCGGCCGGGTGGCCAAGGCCGTGCTGATCGGCGCCGTGCCGCCCATCATGCTGCGCACCGCAAAAAATCCCGGCGGCCTGCCGATGGAGGTGTTTGACGGGTTGCGCAAGGCACTCGCGCAGAATCGCAGCCAGTTTTATCGAGACTTCCCGAGCGGCCCGTTTTACGGCTTCAATCGCCCAGGTGCGAAAGTGTCTGAAGCTATCGTCGAAAACTGGTGGCGTCAGGGCATGAACGGCGGGATCAAGGCGCAATACGACTGCATCAGCGCGTTCTCCGAAACCGACTTCACCGATGACCTGAAAAACATCGATGTGCCGACCCTGGTGCTGCACGGTGAAGATGACCAGATCGTGCCGATCACCAATTCGGCTCACCTCTCAATCAAATTGCTCAAGCACGGTACGCTGAAAACCTACCCCGGCCAGCCCCATGGCATGTGCACCACCCACGGCGACACCATCAACGCGGACCTTCTGGCGTTTATCAATGCATGAGGTTCCAGGGCCGCGCCCTCACGACAAGCCACGTACAGCCCCCTGAAAAGAAAAGCTCCGATCGAGTCGGAGCTTTTTTTATTGGGCGAATCACACAGCCGTTGCAGTTATCTACCGGGCCATCATCAACGTCTGATCGAAGGGCAACGCCGGGCGCAGCTTGGGCACTACCTGCAACTCAATCGGCGTGCCAAGAAATGCCTGGCAACGCGAACGCAGCCAACGCTGAGCGCAATCGTTGTGCGCAGCGGCACGCCAGACCATGGAAAGCTCCCGCGATGGCAGCAACAGAGGGGCCGGCTCGGCCCTGATGCCATTCACCGAGGCCATGGCCCTGGCCACGTAATCCGGAACGATGACCAGCATGTCGCTCTGCGCCAACAACCTTGGCAAGGCACTGAACTGCGGCACTGCAAGCACCACTTTGCGCCGACGTCCGAGCAGGTCCAGCGCGTGGTCGGTGTCGTCTTTGGCTTTGCCCATGGATGACACGATGGCGTGCGGTCGCTCGCAGAATTCATCAAGCGCCAGCAGGCCCGGGCGGGTATCCGAGCGCAGGAGCATTGGCCGGATCGACCGTAGACTCTTGCGTCGAGCGTTGGCCGGCAGATCGAGCGTAGGGCTGATGCCCAGAGAAATCTCGCCATTGAACAGCCGCTGCGACATCTGCTGCTGATCGACGCGCAGCACCACCAAGGCAATATTCGGCGCCTCGCTACGAAGCTGGCGCAGCAATCGCGGGAGCAACGCGTATTCGACATCGTCGGACAGGCCGACCTGAAAGGTCACCTCGCTGGTAGCTGGGTCGAAGGGCTGGCAACGGCTCAACGCCGCGACAACGCCATCCAGCGCCGGCGTCAGGTTGGCGAAAATTTCCTCGGCCCGCCTTGTCGGCTCCATCACCCTCCCCGCACGAACGAACAGCGGGTCGTCGAAAAGCACGCGCAAACGGCCCAGCGCTGCACTGATGGTCGGTTGACCGAGAAACAGCTTCTCGCCGACCCGGCTGACGTTGCGCTCATGCATCAGCGTCTCGAAGACCACCAGCAGATTGATGTCGACACGACGGAGTTCATTTCTGTTCATGAAGTTCACCACCCGGCACGCGGCCATTGAAATCGACGGAGAGCTGATAAAGGTTAAGGGCGCGCCTGCCGGACGTCTGTGGTACTTGGGGACAGCGAGATCATGCGTTAGGTGAGTGTTTTGATACTTGTGTATGAACCGTTTGAAACGATAGCTGCATCGGGCCGCGCAAAGACCGGTGCAATGGCCGTTTTTTCGGGTTTTTTGTCCTAGCTGACGGCGTGCTGCGCCACTACGATGCTTAACCGTCTATCTACTCACGCCCACACCTGCGCAACGTGTCGCACGGCGCTATCGCCAGCGGGACCGTGTCTCTGGTCGGGCATCAACCCGCACGAGCAAACACCGGCCGCCGGGCCAAGGGATTCGCCACAACGTCACAACCTTTTGGGAAAAGAGCAATGAACAACAATCCCATCAGCAACAACCCCAGCGAGCCGGTGGTATTCATCGTCGACGACGATGCCGCGTTGCGCGAATCCCTCGGCAGCCTGTTGCGCTCCATTGGTCTGCGGGTGGAGCTGTTCGGGTCGGTCGCCGAGTTCATGACGTATCAACGTCCGGACACGCTGAGTTGCCTGGTACTCGACGTGCGCCTGCAAGGCAGCAGCGGGCTGGATTTCCAGAATGAACTGGCCACCGCCGGAATCAATGTGCCAATCGTGTTCATCACCGGACACGGCGATATCGCCATGACCGTGCGCGCGATGAAAGCCGGCGCGGTGGACTTCCTGACCAAACCGTTTCGCGAGCAGGACCTGATCGATGCCGTCTGCGCCGCACACTCGCGGGACAAGCAGCGTCGCGAGTCAGGGCGGCATGCCGATGAGCTGCGCGCCCGCCATGGGACGCTGACACCCCGCGAGCAAACGGTCATGGCACTGGCGGCCTCGGGCCTGATGAACAAGCAAATCGCCGGGGAAATCGGCCTCAGTGAAATCACTGTGAAGATCCACCGGGGCCAGGCCATGCGCAAGATGGGCGCGCGCTCATTTGCCGACCTGGTGCGCATGGCCGAAGTCATCGCGGCGCTGCCTGCACATCGGTGACCGAATGAAACGATACGGTATGGCTCAAGCCGCCGTGGCTGGCCGGCACCATCAACACTCAAGTTCCGAACAACTAACACTTGGGTATATCCATTTCATACGCAGTCATATTGCAAATGACCCAATGCAGCAGTGCCAGCGTAGAAGTCTTCGAATAAGATCTTTATTCAAATAACCATTACTCAATACAACGATTGGTGAATGACAGACAGTCGCCAACAACCGTCATGCCTGAAAAACAACTTCAGACTTTTTAACCTCTTCATTAATACGCCTTTCATAGCGTTTGCCTGCTTCATCGAAAGAACACGCCCTGCCGTCCGATAGCAAAAATCTGGAAGAATAAATGTCTATCATCAAACGTCGCGCACAACTTCTTTGTTCAGACGCCTTCGCCTGGCTTTGCGCCATAGCGGTCGGCAGCATGATCTATATCACCAACGCGTACCTCGATCTGGACGTTGCGCCGACGTTGTTCTACATCACGCTGGTATTCATGTCAGCGAACATCTTCCCGGTACCGGTATTTCTTGCCGTCGCGTTGGGTTGCCTCACGCTGCTGACGGCCGACTTCCTGGTCGATGAAGGTTATCGCGATCACCGCAGCATCGCCGGATTCGTCAGGTGCCTGATCGCGCTGACGACCATTTCTCTGCTCGCGTTGCGCAGCAAACGCGCCACTGAAACGCTGCGGCGCAAGGAAGCGTTCTTTCTGGGCGCACAGAAACTTACCCACACCGGCAGTATCGGTTTCATCATCGATAAAAAAGTCAGCGTGTCATGGTCGCAAGAGTCGTCGCGTATTTTCGAGTACTCGCCGGACGTCACCCCGACACTGGCGCTGGTCAAGTCACGCACTCATCCCGACGACCTGCCGGTTATCGATCAGGTGCTGGAGCAGTTTGCGCGCCGGCAGGAGCTGGTCGAAGTCGAGCATCGGCTGCTCATGCCGGATGGTCGGATCAAGCACGTGCAGATGATCGCCAGCCCCTTGCCCAGACATCGCGGGCGCACGCAATACGCCGGGGCGCTGATGGACGTCACCGCCAGCAAACAGTCGGAAGAGGCGTTGTTTCACTCGCAAGCCACCCTCGCCCACGTCACGCGCCTGACTTCCATGGGCGAACTGGCGGCCTCCATCGCCCACGAAATCAATCAGCCGCTGGCAGCGGTCATCACCAGCGGTGAATCCTGCAAACGCTGGATCAACCGGCCCGAACCCAACCTGGAAGAAGCCCGCCGTTCGCTGGACCGGATCATTCAAAACTCGGTCAGGGTCTCCGATGTCATCGCCTGTATTCGAGCGTTATCGCGACACAGCGAGGTGCAGCGCAATGTCGAAGTGTTCGACGACATCGTCAGTGACTCGCTGACGCTGATGCAACATGACATCAGCTTCCATGAGGTTCGCCCGCACGCCCGACTGGGCACTCACGGTGCGCGGATCAAAGGTGACCGGGTACAACTGCAGCAAGTCATCATCAATCTGATCATCAACGCCTGCCAGGCCATGGCCAATGTGCTTGACCGCGCCCGGACGCTGCGGATCACCACCTCGATCCTGCACAACGAGGCCGTGCTTGAAATCGCCGACTCCGGCGTCGGCATTGCCGAGGACATCCTGCCTTCGCTGTTCGACCCATTCTTCACCACCAAGCCCACCGGCCTGGGAATGGGCCTCTCGATTTGCCGTTCGATCATTGAATTCCACGGCGGCCGCATCTGGGTCAACAGCACCGAGGGCGTCGGCACGCAGTTTGTGTTTGCGATTCCATTGGCTGCGCTCGAACACGATCAATGACAACTATCCACCCCTGATGTCGCCCGGTGGCGATATGGAGACCCACATTGTCTATCCAACGTACAAACCCCGGCGCAGAACCCGAAACCCCGGTACACGAACGAACCGTCGTTTTCGTGGCATACCCGCAAATGGGCCTGCTGGATCTGACCGGTGCGCAGACCGTTTTCTGGGCGGCGACGCGCGGACTGGCGCAACTCGGTTTGCCCGGTTATGCCTTGCACACCGCGAGCCTGCAAGGCGGGCCGGTGCAGACCGGCGAAGGCCTGGTGGTTCAAACCCGGCGGCTGGATGAGCTCGGCGACGAGCCGATCAATACGTTGATCGTTCCGGGCTCGGCGTTCATCAGCCAGGCGTTGCGAGACAACGCGCCGCTGGTCGATTGGTTGCGCGTCACGTCAGCCACGGCCAACCGTACGACGTCGGTATGCAGCGGTGCTTTTTTCCTGGCTCAGGCCGGACTGCTCGACGGCCTGCGCGTGGCGACACACTGGTTGATGGCTGACATGTTCGAGCGGCTGTTCCCCAAGGTCGAGCTGGATCGCGAGGCCATCTTCGTTCACCAGGCATCGGTGTGGACCTCCGCCGGCGTCAGCGCAGGGATCGATCTGGCGCTGGCACTGGTCGAGGCCGATCACGGTCGCGAGCTGGCCATGCAGGTCGCCCGGCGCATGGTGGTTTACTACCGACGCCCGGACAACCAGAAACAGTGGAGTCCGCTGCTGCAATCACAACATTCAATCGCGCACGAGCGCTAGCCGGAGACGGTGGTCATGAACGCACCGCACACACTGTACCTGGTCAGTCACCCGCCCTGCGTCACCCGCTATGGCACGCACACATCGTTGTCCACCGCTGAGCGCGTGGAGATCATCGACGCATTGACGCAGACCCTGAGCGCGACGCTGAGCATTCTGGCGCGGCTCAAGCACAGCCAGCAGACACTGCACGCTGTCAGCTTTCTACCGGTGCAGACGCTGTTTCGCAGGCTGTTGAATGCCAATACCCGTTACGCCGACTTTCTCGTCACCGGCATCACCGACCTGGGCGGCCATGCCCAGCGCGACGCGCTCTACCACCTCAATGAGGCTCCCGAACCTTTATGCTTTGCCGACTGCCTTAAAGGCATTGACCGCGCCCTGCGCCGACTACGGGCCGCCGATGCCTTGTTCCGCGACTGTCGCGCCAGCGCAATTGCCAACAACGACTACGCGAGCCGACAACTCTTTGAAGCCTGCACTCGACATAACAGTTACTTTCTTTCGTTAATCAACAACCATTTATTTGCTGAACATTGATTAACTTTCGCAACTAACAAAAAAACCAACCAAACATACCCACGTATACTATTCCACAATTTTTGAAAGCGTATCTTGCAAGTATGGCGGGCGCGACAGACACCCGCAAAGAACGCAAGGTTTCCCATGTTCAACTCAGCTATTGTTTCAGTTGTCGATGATGACGAACTTGTTCTGGTTTCAATGGACAGTTTGTTGCGGTCTTGCGGTTATACGGTCAAGACATTCAACAGTGCTTTTGCATTTCTTGAATCGAGCGCGCCAGAGCAGACCGGGTGCCTGATCTCGGACATTCAGATGCCCGGCATGTGCGGGGTCGAAATGTACGAGGCGCTGGCGGTCAGGAAGATCCACATTCCGACGATTTTCATCACTGGCAAACCGGGCCTGCCCCCCGAGTTCAGTGCCCGGGTGAAGACGCCGGAAGGTTATTTCTCCAAACCGTTCCATACCGAGGCTCTGCTGGCTTGCATCGAGCAGGCGCTGATGCGCCGTCGTTGAGCGGTCCTCTCGAACAACTCGATGCAGAGCCGCCGCTGCCCGACCGACAAAC
>Ga0068839_106258_pt1 | contig 18209 bp, 13 predicted proteins | sample Hof3ISUMetaT_12_FD_68485 | JGI IMG/M metagenome (GOLD analysis project Ga0068839, IMG submission 68485) | Enriched soil aggregate microbial communities from Iowa State university to study microbial drivers of carbon cycling -... | ecosystem: Environmental > Terrestrial > Soil > Agricultural land... | reverse complement strand
TTTTTTTTTGCATCGAGCTGGACTGGCACGACGGCCGCGGCGTGCTGCTGCGGCGGCGGAGTCCATTGCTCGACGGTGCCGGCCGAGGCCGTGATCACCGGGGCGCTATTCTGCGCGACTTGCGGCTCGTTGAGCATCAAAGGCGCCGGACGGCCCTTGGCGGCCCACCATTGCTGCGGGTCGATGCCTTCGACCTTGACCCGCGCGGTGCCGATTTCGGCATAACCGAGTTTTTTCGCGGCGGCGTAGGACAGGTCGATGATCCGGTCCGAGTAGAACGGCCCGCGGTCATTGACCCGCAGAATCACGCTCTTGTTGTTGTCCAGGTTGGTCACCCGAACGTAACTCGGCAGCGGTAATGTCTTGTGGGCGGCACTCATGCCGTACAGGTCGTAGACCTCGCCGTTGGCGGTGTTCTGACCGTGGAACTTGGTGCCGTACCAGGACGCAGTGCCGGAGGCCACGTAAGTCTTGGATTCCTGCAACGGGAAGTAGGTCTTGCCCAGCACGGTGTACGGGTTGGCCTTGTATGGGCCGGTGTGCAGGGTTGGCGTTGCATCGGGGATGCGCGACACATCGACGTCCCACCACGGCGCGCCGTCCTTGTGGGCCCGGTTGATGTCCAGGCCCGGCTGCGAACGTACGGCGGTGGTCGGCTTCTGGCTCGGCGAACGGCTGGTCGAACAACTGGCGACCAGTACCGCCAATGCAGCAAAGGCCACCAGCTTCAGGGGTTTATTGATAGGCAATGCCCGCATTACTTGACGCCCCGTGCTTGTACCAGCTGTTCAGACAGTTGATGTACGGCCATGGCGTACATCACGCTGCGGTTATAACGCGTGATCGCGTAGAAATTCGTCAGGCCCATCCAGTATTCCGGGCCATTGTCGCCTTCCAGGCGGAATGCGGTGACCGGCATGTCATCGCGCAGCGCATCATGACTCGACCAGCCCAGCGCTCGCAACTCCCCAACGGTTTTCGTCGGCTCGATGCCAGTGGTCAGGCCTTCATCCACCTGCTCGCCACGGACATCCGCGCGGCTGACTACCGGTTCACCGGCGACCCAGCCGTGACGCTTGAAATAGCTGGCGACGCTGCCGATCGCATCATCCGGGTTGTTCCAGATATTGATGTGGCCGTCGCCGTCGAAATCCACCGCGTAGGCGCGGAAACTGCTCGGCATGAACTGCGGCAGCCCCATCGCCCCGGCATAGGAACCCTTGAGGGTCAGCGGGTCGACCTGCTCTTCCCGGGCCAGTAGCAGGAACTCACGCAGCTCCTTGCGGAAAAATTCGGCACGGGGAGGATAGTCGAAACCCAGCGTGGACAAGGCATCGATCACCCGGTAATTGCCGGTATTACGTCCGAAAAAGGTCTCAACGCCGATGATCGACACAATCACCTGGGCTGGAACACCGTATTCCTGCTCGGCGCGGGCCAGGGTGGCCTCGTGCTGGCGCCAGAAGTCCACACCGCGGGCGATGCGCGCGTCGGTGATGAACATCGGCCGGTATTCTTTCCACTGCTTGACCCGTTCGGCGGGTTTGGAAATGGCGTCGAGAATCGCCTGCTTGCGCTGGGCTTCGCGGAACACGGCCATCAGTTGTTCGCCGGCAAAACCGTAGTCGCGGGTCATTTCACCGACGAATTCGGCCACCTGGGGCGAGCCTTCGTAATCGCCGGCCAACGCTTCCTGCGCGCTGCCAAGGATGCCTACCAGGCCGAGCCACGGTGCGTATCGTGTCGCCCAGTCACGCATTACTTGCATTGAACTCTTCACCTTATTCAAACCTGTGCGATCCACTTGCGATGGGTATGGATCGACATCAAAACCCCAAACGCTGACAGCAGCGTCACCAGCGAAGTTCCGCCATAGCTAATGAACGGCAACGGCACCCCCACCACCGGCAACAGGCCACTGACCATACCGATGTTGACGAAAACGTAAACAAAAAACGTCATGGTCAGAGCACCGGCGAGCAATTTGCCGAACAGCGTCTGCGCCTGGGCGGTAATCACCAGGCCACGGCCGATCAGCAACAGATAGATCAGCAACAGTGCGCAGATGCCCACCAGCCCGAACTCTTCGCCGAGCACCGCGATGATGAAGTCGGTGTGGCTTTCCGGCAGGAAGTCCAGGTGCGACTGGGTGCCAAGTAGCCAGCCTTTGCCGAACACGCCACCGGAGCCGATGGCAGCTTTCGACTGGATGATGTTCCAACCGGTGCCCAACGGATCGCTTTCCGGGTCGAGGAACGTCAGGATTCGCTGCTTCTGGTAGTCGTGCATGATGAAGAACCACATCGCCACCGACACCGGAATCGCCGCCGCCAGCACGCTGAGAATCCAACGCCAGCGCAAACCGCCCATGAACAGTACGAAGGCACCACCGGCCAGAATCAGCAGCGAAGTGCCCAGATCCGGCTGACGCACGATCAGGGCGAATGGCACGCCGATCAGCAGCAGACTGATGCCGACATGCTTGAGCTGCGGCGGCAACGTGCGTTTGGACAGGTACCAGGCGATGGTCGCCGGCATCAGGATCTTCATGAATTCCGAGGGCTGGAAGCGGATCACCCCGGGAATGTTGATCCAGCGGGTCGCGCCCATGGCGTTGTGGCCCATGATGTCCACCACCATCAGCAATACCACCCCGATCACGTAGCCGAGCGGCACCCAGCGCGCCATGAACCTTGGCTCGAACTGGGCGATGACGATCATCGACACCAGACCGATGCCGAACGACGTGGCCTGTTTGGCCAACAGGTCCCAGCTCTTGCCGCTGGCCGAATACAGCACGAACAGGCTGCCGGCCGCCAGGATCAACAACAGCACCAGCAACGGGCCGTCGATATGCAAACGTTGCAGCAGCGTCGCCCGGCGACGCATCACATCCTCGCTGGAGAGCATGCGATCGAAATTATTCATCACGGGCCGTAGCCTCCGCACTGATAGGGCTGGCGTATTCGGCCTTCAACCGTCCGTCCTGATCCAGCAGCCAGGCATCCATGACCTGGCGCACCACCGGTGCCGCGACGCCGGAACCGGACTCACCGTTCTCGACCATCACCGACACCACGATTTTCGGGTCATCCGCCGGCGCGAAACCGACGAACAGGGCGTGGTCACGGTGGCGCTCCTGAACCTTGGAGCGGTCGTACTTCTCGCCTTGCTTGATCGCCACGACCTGTGCCGTACCCGACTTGCCGGCGATCCGGTATTGCGCGCCGATCGAGGCCTTGCGCGCGGTGCCACGGGCACCGTGCATCACCTGCTGCATGCCGTGGTTGACCTTGTTCCAGTCCGAAGGATCGCGAAGGATGATGTCCGGCATCGGATTTTCATCCTTGGGCTTCTCGCCTTCGATCGTCCTGGCCAGGTGCGGGCGATTCCACACGCCCTTGTTGGCCACCAGCGCCGTGGCCTGGGCCAGTTGCAGCGGGGTCGATTGCATGTAGCCCTGGCCGATCCCGAGAATCAGGGTTTCGCCGGGGAACCACGCCTGACGCCGGGTCGCGCGTTTCCACTCGCGGGACGGCATCAGGCCGGGGGATTCTTCGAACATGTCCAGCGAGACCTTCTGGCCGATGCCGAACTTGTTCATATAGGCCGACAACCGGTCGATGCCCAGCTTGTGCGCCAGATCATAGAAGTAGGTGTCGTTGGACCGCATGATCGCCGTATCGAGGTCGACGAAGCCGTCACCGGTGCGGTTCCAGTTGCGGTACTTGTGATCGTAGTTGGGCAGCATGTAGTAACCGGGGTCGAACACCCGGCTCGACGCCGTCACCACACCCGCATCGAGACCGGCAATCGCCACCGCCGGCTTGATCGTCGAGCCCGGCGGGTACAGACCGCGCAGCACGCGGTTGAACAGCGGCCGGTCGATCGAATCGCGCAGCTCGGCGTAAGCCTTGAAGCTGATGCCGGTGACGAACAGGTTCGGGTCGAAGCTCGGCTGACTGACCATCGCCAGCACTTCGCCGGTTTTCGGATCGAGCGCCACCACCGCGCCACGCCGGCCGCCCAGCGCAGCCTCGGCGGCTTCCTGCAATTTGATGTCGAGGCTCAGGACAATGTCCTTGCCCGGCACCGGATCGGTCCGTTTGAGCACGCGCAGGACGCGGCCACGGGCGTTGGTCTCGACCTCTTCGTAACCCACCTGGCCGTGCAGCTCGGCTTCGTAAAAGCGCTCGATGCCGGTCTTGCCGATGTGGTGGGTGCCGCTGTAGTTGACCGGATCGAGGGTCTTCAGCTCTTTCTCGTTGATCCGCCCCATGTAACCCACCGAGTGCGCGAAATGCGCGCCCTGCGGGTAATGACGCACCAGTTGCGCGACCACCTCGACGCCCGGCAGGCGGAACTGGTTCACCGCGATCCGGGCGATCTGCTCTTCGGTCAGCTCGAACAGGATCGGCACCGGCTCGAACGGCCGGCGGCCCTGACGCATGCGCTTCTCGAAGATCACCCGGTCTTCCGGCGTCAGCTCCAGCACCTCGACGATCACGTCGAGCACCTGCTGCCAGTCGCCGGAGCGCTCGCGGGTCATGCTCAGGCTGAAGCTCGGACGGTTGTCCGCCACCACCACGCCGTTGCGGTCGAAAATCAGGCCACGGGTCGGCGGGATCGGCTGAACGTGAACCCGATTGTTTTCCGACAGGGTCGAGTGATATTCGTACTGAATCACCTGCAAGTAATACAGCCGCGCAATCAGCACGCAAATCAGTGCCACCACCGCAATTGCGCCGAACACGACGCGACCACGCACCAGACGGGCGTCTTTTTCGTGGTCCTTGATGCGGATCGGCTGAGACATGAGGGCGGGTTACTTGTGGTAAGGGTGGCCGGACAGCACGGTCCAGGCACGATACAACTGCTCGCCGATGAGGATGCGCACCAGCGGGTGCGGCAGCGTCAGCGGCGACAATGACCAGCGCTGATCCGCGCGGGCACAGACTTCCGGCGCCAACCCTTCCGGGCCACCGACCATGAAGTTGACCGTGCGCGAGTCCAGGCGCCAGCGATCGAGTTCGACCGCCAGTTGCTCGGTGCTCCACGGCTTGCCATGAACCTCGAGGGTGACGATCCGCTCGTTCTGCCCGACCTTGGCCAGCATGGCTTCGCCTTCCTGACGGATGAAGCGGGCCACGTCGGCGTTCTTGCCACGGGTATTGAGCGGAATTTCCACCAGTTCCAGCGCCAGCTCGGACGGAAGACGCTTGGCATACTCATGCCAGCCTTCTTCCACCCACTTGGGCATGCGTGAACCGACGGCGATCAGTCGCAGTCGCACAGCAATCCCTTACAGCTGGTCTTTGTTGAGCTTGGTGAAATGCTCGTGGGTGTTTTCCGGGCTGTGGTGCTTGGCGTCCGCCGCACGGCTCTGCTCGGCACCGGCCCACAGGCGTTCCAGGTCGTAGAACTGACGTGCCGAGGCAGTCATCATGTGCACGATCACCAGGTCCAGGTCCAGCAGCACCCAGTCGCTGTCGCCCTTGCCTTCTTCGCCCAGCGGCCTGGCGCCCTGCTTTTTCACTTCTTCGCGAACCTTGTCCAGCATCGCGTTGATCTGGCGGTTGGAGGTACCGGTGGCGATGATCATGTAGTCGGTGATGCTCTGCTTGTCGCGCACATCAATGATCTGGATGTCCTGGGCTTTCACGTCTTCCAGGGCTGCAACGGCCACCTTGACCAGTTCGTCGCCCTTCAGCGGTTCGTTGGTGTTGACCGGTTCTGGCAGCGGGGCGCTCTTGAATGTGCCTTTGCGCTTTACTTTGGTTTGGTCTTTGTCAGTCATATAAAACTCGTTTTGCTCATATTTTCGGCGGCTTGGCGACACGTGGATTCGTATCAGTGAAGCACGCCTTGTTCAGTTCGACGCACGGTACAGACCGTGCGCATCGATGTAGGCCAGGACCGCGTCGGGCACCAGGAAACGTACCGACTTACCGCTGGCCAGCAGTTGACGGATCTGGGTGGCGGAAACCGCGAGCGGTGTCTGCCAGACGAATGCAATCTGTCCGCTCGGCCCCTTCAGGGCCAGCGGGTCGCTCACCGAACGCGCTGCCAGCAGGTTGCGCAAGGCATCCGGCGGTTCGCTGTCGGCGTCCGGGCGCTGTAGCACCAGGATGTGGCAATGCTGGAGCAACTCTTCCCAGCGGTGCCAAGTGGGCAGGCCGCAAAATGCGTCCCAGCCCAGAAGCAGAAAAACCTGGGTCTCGGCGGCCATTTCGGCACGCAGCGACTCCAGGGTATCGATGGTCCAGGACGGCTTGTCCCGCTGCAATTCGCGGGCGTCCACCACCAGCGGCGGCACACCGGCCACCGCACACTCAACCATCGCCAGCCGGTCCTGCGCCGACACCTGGGGCGTATCGCGGTGTGGCGGCCGGGCGCTGGGCATCATGCGCAGCTCATCGAGCCCCAGCGCTTCGGCGACTTCCAGCGCGCCACGCAAATGGCCGATGTGCACCGGGTCGAACGTCCCGCCCAGGACGCCAATGCGCCGGGGACGGGACTTCTTGCCGGGTTTCGGCGCTTTCAGGTCGAGGTCGGACAAGTCAGACCGTCGCCTGGCCGCGCAACTGGCCATCACCGACCACGATGTACTTCTCGCAGGTCAGTCCTTCCAGGCCCACCGGGCCACGGGCGTGCAGCTTATCAGTAGAAATGCCGATCTCGGCACCCAATCCGTATTCGAATCCGTCGGCGAAGCAGGTCGGGGTGTTGATCATCACCGACGCCGAGTCGACCTGAGCCACGAACTGGCGGGTGTCGGCGAGGTTTTCGCTGACGATCGAGTCGGTGTGGTGGGAGCCGAAATGGTTGATGTGCTCGATGGCCTGATCCAGGCCATCCACCACGCGGATCGACAGGATCGGCGCCAGGTACTCGGTGCTCCAGTCTTCTTCGGTCGCCGCTACGGCTTCGATGATCGCCCGGGTGCGTTCGCAACCACGCAGTTCGACGCCTTTTTCGCGGAACTGCTTCGCCATCGACGGCAGGAAATCCTTCGCAACACTTTGATCGACCAGCAAGGTCTCCATCGCACCGCAGATGCCATAGCGATAGGTCTTGGCATTGAAGGCGATGCGCTGGGCTTTCGCCAGGTCGGCGTGTTCGCTGACATAGACGTGGCAGATGCCGTCCAGGTGCTTGATCACCGGCACCCGGGCGTCACGGCTGATGCGCTCGATCAGGCCACGGCCACCGCGCGGTACGATCACGTCGACGTATTCGGGCATGGTGATCAGCGCGCCAACGGCGGCGCGGTCGGTGGTTTCCACCACTTGCACCACGGCGGCCGGCAGTTCGGCTTCGGCCAGACCGCGCTGGATGCAGGCGGCAATCGCGCGGTTGGAATGAATCGCTTCGGAACCGCCGCGCAGGATCGTCGCGTTGCCGGACTTAAGGCACAGGCTCGCGGCATCAATGGTCACGTTGGGACGGGATTCGTAGATGATCCCGATCACGCCCAGCGGTACGCGCATCTTGCCGACCTGAATGCCCGACGGACGGAAGCTCATGTCGCGGATCGCACCGACCGGATCCGGCAGCGCTGCGACCTGACGCAGGCCGACGATCATGCCGTCGATGCGTGCCGGGGTCAGTTCCAGACGTTCCAGCAGTGCCGGCTCCAGACCGTTGGCGCGACCGGCGGCCAGATCCTGTTCATTGGCTGCCGCAAGCTCGGCGCGGGCGGCGTCCAGAGCATTGGCGGCGGCCAGCAGGGCGCGGTTTTTCTGCGCGGTGCTGGCACGGCCGATGACGCGGGAGGCTTCGCGGGCGGCGCGACCCAATCGGGTCATGTAGTCAAGAACGGACTCAGTCATGGTCAGCTGGGGTCTTGGCAAAGAGGAAAGCGGCAGATTATAGCTGCCGCGTCCCGGGACTAACAGCGGTGACGGGCGGATGGTCGAAATGGACGGCGATTTGCCGATGTTCAGCCGGGATTAAGCCGCGAATTGTTATCATCACGACCTCCTCCGCCTGGATAAACAGTGTTTGCCATGTCCAACCTGACCGTTCGCGCCACCTCCGCGCGCCAGCCTGTCGGCCTTGCGGACGCCTTTTTCGACCGTGACGCCCAGACGCTGGCCAAGGATCTGCTCGGCAAAGTCATCCGCCACCGCGTCGGCGATTTGTGGCTCAGCGCCCGAATCATCGAAACCGAGGCCTATTACTGCGAGGAAAAAGGCAGCCACGCGTCCCTCGGCTACACAGAAAAGCGTAAGGCTTTGTTTCTGGACGGCGGCCACATCTATATGTACTACGCCCGTGGCGGCGATTCGCTGAACTTCAGCGCGCAGGGTCCGGGCAATGCAGTGCTGATCAAATCGGCCTATCCGTGGGTCGACGAGATCAGTGGCCCGGCCAGTCTGGCGCAGATGCTGCTGAACAACCCGGATGCCCAGGGGCGACCGCGCCCGTCACAGAAACTGTGTGCCGGGCAGACGCTGCTGTGCAAGGCGCTGGGACTGAAAGTGCCGGTGTGGGATGCCAAGCGCTTCGACCACGAAATTCTGCTGGTGGAAGACACCGGCCCTGCGCCGACCCACGTAATTCAGACCACCCGCCTGGGCATTCCCCATGGCCGCGACGAACACCTGATGTATCGCTTCGTCGATGCCGCCTATGCCCAGTGGTGCACGCGGAACCCGCTGCGCCGGGGCCAGGTCGAAGGTCGCGATTATTTTCTGCTGTGAATGCACACCCTTCGGCTCGCCGATCAGGGACATCAATGAAATGGAGTGGTTTGTATGGGCCCATGGCTCGATAGCGTGACCGGGTGGCTGGCCGCCAATCCGCAGTGGCTGGCCGCCGCCGTGTTCATCGTGGCCTGCGTGGAATGCCTGGCGATTGCCGGGTTGATCGTGCCCGGTACGGTATTGCTGTTTGCCGTGGCGGTGCTGGCCGGCAGCGGTGCACTGTCGTTAAGCGAAACCCTGTTGCTGGGTTTCCTCGGCGGGATTCTCGGCGATGTGATTTCGTATTTCCTCGGCCGCCACTTCCACCAGAACATCCGGCGCTTACCGGGGTTGCGCCATCACCCGGAATGGATGGCCGGCGCCGAAACCTACTTCCAGCGCTACGGTATCGCCAGCCTGCTGGTCGGACGCTTCATCGGCCCGTTGCGACCGATGTTGCCGATGGTCGCGGGCATGTGCGACATGCCCTTCCCGCGCTTCGCCGCCGTGAGTCTGCTGGCGGCGGCCGGCTGGAGCCTCGCGTACCTGCTGCCGGGCTGGGCCACCGGCGCGGCGATTCGCCTGCCGTTGCCGGAAGGCTTCTGGCTGCAGGCCGGCATCGTCGCCGGCAGTATTGCGGTGATGGTCGGCCTGAGCGCCAACAGCAGCTTGCGTCGTCATCGCCGGGCGACGCTCTGGATCAGCAGCATGAGCCTGTTGATCCTGATCGGCCTGTTCATCGGCTACCCGTACCTGACCGCCCTCGATCAGGGCGTCATGACCCTGGTGCAGGAACACCGCCGCCCGGCGCTGGATGAAGTCGCGGTGGTTTTCACCCTGATCGGTGAATTCCGCAACATGCTGCTGTTCAGCGCCCTGCTGACTGCGTTGCTGTTGCTGTGCCGACAGTGGCGCCACGCGATCTTCGTGGGCGGCACCCTGCTCGTCACGGCCCTGGCCAACACCGGCACCAAAATGTTCTTCGCCCGGGTGCGCCCGGAAGTACTGACTGATCCGCTTACCAGCTACAGCATGCCCAGTGGTCACGCTTCGGGGTCGTTCGCGCTGTTCCTGGCGCTCGCCGTGCTGGCCGGACGCGGGCAGCCGCCACGGCTACGCCTCACCTGGCTGTTGCTCGGCTGCATACCGGCGCTGGCCATTGCCCTGTCACGGGTGTATCTGGGCGCGCACTGGCCAACGGATGTCCTTGCCGGCGCCATGCTCGCCGCCTGTGTCTGCGCAGCGGGGCTATGGCTGAGCCAGCGCCGTTCGCCACTCGGTGCGATGCCGCAGAAAGTCTGGTGGCTGGTGCTGCCAGCCTTGGTCGCCTTGTTCGGTTTTTTTGTATTGCGCCATTTGCCGCATACGTTGTTGCGATATTCATACTAGGCCGGGGAGGCCCATCACGAATCCGTCTAACGGACAAATCATGCAGACACGCAATTGAACACAGTGTGTCTTATATTTTCGAGGCTCTCGCACACAAAGTGTTTGAGCCTTTTTATTGCATAGCCAAAACAAAGCACACGCTCTTTGAATAGCAACTTTGTTTAAAACATCAAACAACCAGATCCAGCCAGGCACTGTTCAAACTAACGTCTTCCTGTTTAAAGCCGCTCTCTAAAGCGGACCAGACCATACACCCAATCAAACAGACGCACACTTGCAACCACACAAACAGCAAAACAAAAACCAAGTTAACCGACAACAATTCATGCCAGCTTAATCACTCAGATAATCATCACGGAGTATGAGCCTTGGCAAAACCCTTTCAACTCGACACGGAAACTATTCCTACCGAGTTAATTAAAATATCCGACATTAACGATGCTGTGACTCTTCCCGGTGTGGCAGAACATAACCGGTCCTCACCCACCCTGAGTCAGGTGGACGAACTGTTCGGCCCCTTGAGATTTGGTGAACTGACCGTGAGCCGTCAAGAACTCCAGGCCCTGGGCGCCCGACTCGACGGGCAAGCCATCACGGCCGCCGGCACCTACTTTTCCGAACCCGATCAAGCTTTCATCAATGCGCTGGAATTCGACCCGGCACAGGTCGAACAACGGATCAAGTCGGTCAATGCACAGGAAGGCCGGCTGATCCCGCCACTGCTGTACGAGATCGTCACACTGCGCTCATCGAATGCTTCACCGCTGATGCGTGAGGTGCCGACGGGCGAATCCGCCGCTGCGATGAACAAAATCATCGAGACGCTGAACGCCTCGCAGCGTCTGGACATTCGCAAGGACCCACTGGCCGGGCCGTTGCCGGACTGGGTCGACAAAGCCAAAAGTCGCGGCATGACCAGCATGGGCGTCGGACTGCAAGCGTATGGCCTTTACAGCGCTTACATCGGCGCCATCGATGCGATGAAAAAGGGCCAGACCGCCGAGGTGCTTATCAACGTGGGAGGCGGACTCGCGGAGATCACCTCGCTGGGACTGGAATACGCCCTGAACAAGACCGGCGATCAGATGATTCGCCAAGGGGCCATGGTTTTCGAGCAGTTCGGCAAAACCACCATGGGGAAGTGGCTGTGTCGCGGATCGGGACTGATCGCCAGTGTTCTCACGTTGCCCTTTGATATCTATACCGCCATCAAGTCCTTCAGTGAAGCCGCCGAGGCCCAAGGCAAACAGGCGCAGGATCTGTACGTCACCGGCGGGCTCAGCGTGTTCAGCGGCGTACTGTCCCTGACCCTCGGCTGCGCAGCATTGATGGGTTTCCAGGCGGCCGGTCCGGTGGGCATTGCCGCTGCCGCCATCATGATTATCGGCGCCCGCGTCTATGGCGCGGTACGGATGGTCGACGATATCGACGACTACATCGAGCTGAGCGTGAACGAGCGCTGGCGTTCCGGCTGGTTTGCGTTCACCGGGCAGGAGCAGGACAAGGCACTGATGGAGCGTTTCACCGTCGCCAAGACCCATGCCGACTACGCGAAGGCCTTGAAGACCAAGAGCGTTGCCTGGCTGGATCATGAACTGAAGGACAGTGTCGACACCGTGGTCAATGGCCGCTTCGACGTCAAACTGCAGCCCACCCGACTGTACAAGTACCAATGGAGCGAGGGCGAATCCACCTACACCACAAAAAATCTGCCGGTCATCGAAGAGACCGATGACACCTGGGATGCGAGTGCAGGTCTGCCGGCGGATGATGCGGTCATCAGCAAGGGCATCAATGACCCCGCCAAAGGCGTGCTGTGGAATCTGGGTGGCGGCGCCGATACGGTCAAAGGCGTAAGCGACAAACCGAACCTGTTCAGCTACGGCGCCGGTACAAAAAATCTGAGCGGTGGAATCAAGGACGACTCCTTTCTTTTTCAGTCGGCCGCCGACGGACTCGACACCACCCCCGAGCAAGTCAGCCTGTTACAAGGGGGAGAAGGTGTCGACCTGCTGTGGCTGCAGGGCAGAGAAAAGCCTGCGAGTCATGGATCTGCCGCAGCGCCCTATGTCGGGTATGACGTGAACCTGCAAGACGGCACGCTCGGATTACGTTCAGCGAACCCCGAGAAGGCCCCGGTGCTCCATACGCGTTTCGAAGCCATTGAAAAAATCGAAACACTGGCCGGGGCTTCCAACCGGGTCACGGGCTCGGCTCTGGCGGACACCATCGCTGCCAATGGCAACGACCGGGTCGAGGCTGGCGCGGGAGACGATCATATTACTGTTCGGGGCCGGCATGGCATCGTCGAGGGAGGTCTCGGCAGCGACACCTACATTCTCGATGCAACGAGTCTCAATGTTTCCATCACCGAAGACGGCCAGGATCCGAGCAAGGTGTACCTGGGCGTAGCGCTCGAGGCCATCCAGCGCTGGCAACTGCGTGACGACGCCGTGGTGATCGAGACCTTGCGCGATGACGATCCTCGCTCACGGAGACGCCAACTGGTGCTCGAGGCGGTGTACCGGACAGTCGATAACAAACGCCTGCTGCAAAATGACCAATGGACGTTCATCACACAAGACGGCTACCACCTGCAACCTGCGTGGCCAGCCGAAACCCCGGACCTGAGCGACACGCCCCTGAGCGTCGTCGTGGTCACCGCGGGTGTGTCCAGGATCTCCCCGGTTCAGCTCAACGACGCGCCTCATAAAATCTCACCCAAGCCGCACTCGTTCTATTTCGTGTCCCGCAAAAGCCATCACACCATTCTTGTAGCTCCAAAAAATGAAACGCAACGGCGCAGCACCTTGTATGTCGAATACGACAGTTCGGAAATCAACGAAGTCAGAGCCATTTATGATGTCCGCGTCTCGAATACGGGAGCCTTCACCTGGCTCGGTTACCGCAATATCCACTTCACCCTGACATTCCTGCGGGGCGGCCTGCTGTCGCTGCACGACTGCGTATTTGAAAACCCGGGCCGGAAAACCGACGTGGGTAACAGCCTTCATGCACCCGGCTGGACAATGAATCACGCTGTCACACTGGTGATGCGCGATGGCATTTCCTACCACCTCGACTTCCCCCGCACCGCTTACCTAGAGGACGCCAGGAACCCGGGATATCGACTGGTGCAAAGCCGCGAATCGCTGCGTCAGCGCGCGGGCCAATACCTGTTCGTCAGGCCCTCCATCGACAAACGCACCTTGAAGACGACCCCTCAGCGGGTGGATTTCCGAAACACTGAACATTACAGCAACCACTGGCTGGAGGGCCGATCCTCGACCTACGAGCTGTATCCCGTCCGCAACACATCCATTCGACTGTCCACCGCGACCTCAGACGCCAGTCTCACAGGCTCATCCACCTGGAACATTCATACAGCACAACTGCAGGAAGTCATCACCGACCATCAACTGACCATCAAGGACGACCTGCTCAAGGTCGGCAGCGTTCACGTGCATCTGCCCGACAGCAGCGACCCGGGATTACCGCTGGAAACCGTCAACGTCATCCTCGCCTCCGGCAACCGCTACAGCATCAACGCCTTGTTTGAAACGATCGGTCTGTATGCGGTCAACGTGGCGGGCAGCGCCTCGATCCAGTCAGTCGTAGCGTTGATACAAGAACACAAGAGCCGTGAGTTACTGGAATGGGATGAAGTTCATGTCCTGAACGTCCGATTGCCCGGCGCGCCGGCGGCCCGGATCTTTTACAACGCGTCGACCGGACACTGGACCCGGCATGACGATGCATCGAACCCCATCGACCCCGAACAGCTGACCATTGGAGAAACACCGCTTACCACCCCCTCGCCGAACTGACTCAACGCTGCACCCATCCATAATTCAATCGTCAAGGAATGACACCATGCGCCCCAAAAACCCATCATCCCCCACAACCAGAACCGACTCGACGACGCACGCACCGAGCATCAGCCGGCCACGGCCGGACGCGGACCTGCCATTGCTGCACCGGCCACCATCGGAATTGCCCGACCCTGCAGCCCCCGTTCCAAGCCCCGGCAGACTCCCTGATGCGGCCAACGTCCCTCCCAAAGTCGAGACTTCGGACCTGCCGGCCATTCAGACCGAATCCCGTGCCGGCCTGACCCCTTACCTCTTGAGCCCTGCGCTGTTGCGCAACATGCAGGCAGCCGATGACGACGGCTTTCGTTTTGTCGTCGGGCGCCGGTTCGTCGATATCAAGGATGTCGGCACGGTACATGTGGAATTCGACACGGCGCTGAACGCCTATCGAATAACGGATCTATACAAGAAACTGCCACCGGGCCCGCAGATCTTGCGCACCCCGGGTGAAACCACCTGGACCCCGGTGCAACAGGCGCAGACACCATCGCGGCACAAACATACCTCCACAGATGATGCTGCTCGCGACGCGGCCACGGCGGCCAAACGCCCGACCCTTTCCCCGCCGCCCACTCAACCGGCCAAGCCATTGCCGGCGCTGAGCCTGGGTCATTTCAATCCGGCCCACTACCCGCAAGTGCAGGTCGATGCCCAGGGTTATTATCGAAGGGAGGAAGTCGCCTTTGATCCGCAGAGGGTCACCTATCATTACGGTTTCAGGGACACCAAGGATTATTGGGTAGCGGTTGACGAGCCGCCCGCCGGCTTCAATGGCACGCCGACCCACCTGACAAACTGGACGGATCATGAAATCTGGCAGACCTACGGTCTTCACGGCCAGGCCATCTCGCGCTTTCGGCTCGACGCCCAAACTCACGGCACTCGTCCCGGTTGGGCGCGACCGCTGGAAACCGACAACCCGCGCAAGGATCTGCTCGGCGATGCCCTGAAATGGCTGCATCCACAGATGACGCCTGACGAACGAGTAGCCCATCTGCGCGCCTACAATCTGTCGCCGGGGCAGCACGCACAGTTGCGCAAGGACTTGCTCGACAATCCGCAACAAATGCCCCAATGGGCCGAGCAACACAAGTTGCGCTCTGTCGACGAGAACGACCCGACGCGTTTCGAGCCACTGCGTCAGGAAATCGAACCGCTGCTCCTGCCATTGCGCAATGGCACGATCCGACAAAAAAGCATGTTCGATCTTGATGAAAGCATAAGCCCGACTTTTTTCGCCGCCTTCTTGACCTCGTTGGGCTACAAGCGCAACGCCAGCGACTGCCTGTACCGAACAGACATTCCCGGCCTGTTCAGGGCCGATGAGCGCACACCGTTCGAGTTCAACAACGATGGCCGAATGCTGCCACGCATGCTCCATAAACGCGGTGCGACGAGCGAAAAACCGATCAGCGCCACGATCAGCCTGAAGTTGGTTCACGAGTACGCAGGACAGGGTTCGAACGCTCCTGATAAGGAATACTTGCGGTACAACAATCAGAAGAACAAGTACCCCGGAAAAAAACCCGGCGAGTCCGACAACGACTCAGGAGAGTCCGACAATGAATGGTCCGATACGTCCGATGTCGAGCTGGACGCCGAGCGGAACTATGAAACGATCCGGCACGACCAGAGTTTCATTTTCAAATACGTCATCGATACCCGAAACATGGAGGTGGTCCTGAGGGAGGAGAACCTGTTTCTGAATGGCGGCGCCGAAGAACGCGGGGCGTGGTTCCCTGAAGACGAAAACGAAGCCTTGATATCCGCCTCCAGGAGGGGCATCCCTACAGAACGGATCTGGCTGCTCGACTCAACCGGCACCCGCGCGGTGAAGGTCGACGATGTCGTCGATCAGGCGCCGTATCTCAACAGCATGGAGGAAGACACACACTCCGGCAGCGCCAACCAGCATGAATATGACGCGCTCATCGACGCAGCGACCGAGGCAGGCAAACCCGTGCTGTATCTGGACGAGGGCAAGGAGTGGTTCGCCAACGATATCGTCTGGCCTGAGTGACCGAGGCGGTCCTAGGCGAACAGTTCACCCTGCAACTCGTCGAGCAACGCCTGGATCGCATCCAGGCGTTGCTGCGGATCGTCGAGTTGCAACAGGTCGATCTTGTCTTCCTCGGCAAACGGCAGCAGGTAGGCCAACTGGTTCGCCAGCGCCTGCTGCCCCGCCGCTTCGATGCCCATGTTCAGCGCTTCGACCATCGGATGCTCGGCCAGGGCCTTGAGCAGCGCCACCAGATCAGCGTCTTCGTCCTGCAGAGGCTGCTCGGGCTCTTCATCCAGCCACTCGACCTCCGCGACGATCAGCTGATCGCGCTGCACCTCGGTGCGCAGAACATGAAAGCGCCGCCCGCCCTGCACACGAATTCCCAGCAGGCCGTTGTCCTGTTGCTGGAAATCGGTGATCCGCGCTTCGCACCCGACCATCGCAAATCCTTCGGGCGCCACTCCGACTTCGTGGCCTTCGAGGATGCATACCACACCAAACCCGCCGCCCTGTTTCATGCAGCGGCCGATCATGTCCAGATAGCGCGCCTCGAAGATCTGCAGATCCAGATTGCAGCCGGGAAACAGCACCGTGTTCAGCGGAAAAAGCGGCAGACTCATAGACATTTCCTTACACCACCATCGACACCGCCAACGGCAGGAACACCGCCGTGGCCACGCCCATCAGACTCATCGCCAGCGCCGCGAAGGCGCCGCATTCATCGCTTTCCTGCAACGCCACCGACGTACCGACCGCGTGCGCTGTCATGCCCAGCGCCATGCCGCGCGCCTCGGGGCTGTGTACGCCCAGGCGAGTCAACAGCGCCGGGCCGAAGATCGCACCGATCACCCCGGTAATCAGCACGAACACCGCCGCCAGTGCCGCGACACCGCCGATCTGCTCGGCCACCAGCATGGCGATCGGCGAGGTCACCGACTTGGGCGCCATGGTCATCAGAATCATGTGATCGGCCCCGAACCACCAGCCCAGTGCCACGCCCATCCCCGTGGCGACCACGCCGCCTATCACCAGCGTAGTAAAAATCGGCCAGAACAATTGGCGGATGCGCCGCAGATTCAAATACAGCGGCACGGCCAGCGCCACGGTTGCCGGCCCCAGCAGAATGCTGAGGATTTCCGTGCTCTTGCGGTACTCGGCGTAGGTCACGCCGCAGCCGACCAGCACGCCGATCACCAGCAGCATCGAGACCAGCACCGGTTGCAGGAAGATCCAGCGGGTTTTCTCGAACGCCGCCAGCACCAGTTGATAGGCCCCCAAGGTAATGCCGATGCCGAACAGGGGATGGTGAATCACCGAGGCCCAGGCGCCTTGCCAGTCGAACAGCATCAGGACTCCTCCGAATGCGGCGCGTGACGTTTGACCAGACGCTGCATCAGCACCCCAGCGAAAGCCATCGACAGAATCAGCGACACCACCAGCGCACCGACGATGGCCCAGAAATCCGCGGCAATCGCTGTGGCATACACCATCACGCCCACCGCCGGCGGCACCAGCAGCAACGGCAGATAGCGCAACAGGCTGCCGGCTGCGAGGTTCAGCGGCTCCCCGACTTCACCACGCACGATCAGGAACACCAGCAACAGCAAAAGGCCGATGATCGGCCCCGGCAGCACCGGCAACAGCAAATGATTGAGGGCCGTGCCGAGCAATTGAAACAGCACCAGCATGGTCAGGCCACGTAGCAACATCGGACATCTCCGTCTTACTTTCCAACCCGCAAGTCGTCGGCATTATAAGCACGCCTGCGCTATGGATCGGCATTCGCCAAAAGCATGGTCGGTTGACCTGAGCAAATCGCCATGATGATCTACAGTGGTTCGCAGGGCGGTCAAATCCCCCACCTGAAAAACTATAAAACCGATGAACCCAAGGAGAGTCTCAATGCCCTATGTTCCAGTTGCAGAGCTCAAAGATTATGTCGGCAAGGAACTCGGACGTTCCGAATGGCTCACCATCGATCAGGAGCGCATCAACCTGTTCGCCGAAGCCACCGGGGATTATCAGTTCATCCACGTCGATCCGGTCAAAGCCGCGCAAACGCCATTTGGCAGCACCATCGCCCACGGATTCCTGTCGCTGTCGCTGATCCCCAAACTGATGGAAGACATTCTGGTTCTGCCGCAAGGCGTGAAGATGGTGGTCAACTACGGCCTGGACAGCGTGCGCTTCATCCAGCCGGTCAAGGTCGACTCCAAAGTCCGACTCAAGGTCGATCTGGGTGAAGTGACCGAGAAAAAA
>Ga0068839_104111_pt1 | contig 18864 bp, 18 predicted proteins | sample Hof3ISUMetaT_12_FD_68485 | JGI IMG/M metagenome (GOLD analysis project Ga0068839, IMG submission 68485) | Enriched soil aggregate microbial communities from Iowa State university to study microbial drivers of carbon cycling -... | ecosystem: Environmental > Terrestrial > Soil > Agricultural land... | reverse complement strand
ATCGGCTTACTCGCCGCGATAAATGCACCCGCTGGTGCAGGTCTCGTGAATCCGGATGGCGCTCAATTCCGGCAGCAACGGCTTGAGTTCAGCCCAGATGAATTTGGCCAGCACTTCGCTGGTCGGATTCTCCAGGCCGGGAATATCGTTCAGGTAGTTGTGGTCCAGACGCTCATACAGCGGCTTGAAGATCGCCTTGATTTCCGAGAAGTCACGGATCCAGCCGGTGTGCGGATCGAGGTCGCCACTGAGGTGAATTGCCACTTTGAACGAGTGACCGTGGAGGCGGCCGCACTTGTGGCCTTCCGGGACGTGGGGCAGGCGGTGGGCGGATTCGAAGGTAAATTCTTTGAAGATTTCCACAGTGGTTTCAGCTCTGTTCAGGTGGCGATCGCCGCGGCGATGTGGGCAGGTGGCGAGTTTAACAGCTTGTCCTGACTAAAGGGTCAGCAAGCGTTCGGCGAGACGACCGTTGGCCGCCAGTTCGAGAAACTCGTCGCCCAGGCGGCGGCTTTCATCCATCGTCGTGCGCCAGTATTTCTGGCGGCTCGGAGCGTCACCCATGAAGCGCTTGAAGTCGTTACGATCTGGCAATTTGCCGTAAGGCAGGCGCGCCAGGTATTCCTTCGATGGCGCCAGCAGCACGACGTTCTGCAAGCGCGCAGGGCAGGCGCGGCGCCACGGCAGGGTCTTGTCGAACCAGCCGGGAATCACCTGGTCGGTGAAGTGCGGATAGAGCACGATGTCGTGACCGCTGTAGGGCAGGTCCAGGTGATAGTCCAGCAAGCCGCCATCACGGAATGTACCCACGCCGGCGCCGGGCAGGTCGCGCACGCCTTCCATCACCATCGGGATTGATCCCGAGGCGAGCAGGGCCTGGCGCAGATTGGAGGTGTCGAGCGCGACGAAGCGCGACGGGAAGTCGTTCAGCGCGTTCACTGGCGGGGCCAGGCGCGGGTCGTGGATGATCAGCCGTTCGAAGTGCCGGGACAGCCGCGCACGACCGCGCAGGTTGTCGGCGATCACCGATGACAGGCCCAGGCCCAGGCGGCCACGATGGTCATGCGCGAGCAGGCCATGGCTTTTGACCACCATGATGTTCAAGCGGTAGTAGGGGTTGTCCAGCAGCGTCGCGTCACGGCCGTCGAGCAAATCATCGAGCATGCGCCGGGAGCTTTGGCTGATCTGCGCCATCGTCACGCCTTTGACGAAATGCTGCTCGGTATAGAGTTGACCGAGGCGCCTCAAGCCTTCGGCGGCATCTGGCAGGCAGGCGCTGGCAAAACGCCAGGAACCTACCGACGCGCCGATCAACGAGCGCTCGCGCGGCGCCGCCGGCAGCCATTCGCCGAACAGTGCCAGGTCCAGCCCCTGAATGCCCAGGGCCTTGGGTCCGCCGGCGGCACCGGGTAACGTGCCGACATCGGCGGCGCTCAAGCCATTCTGGCGGATGCGCGCCAGTGCGCGGGCGCCGGCCTTGAGGGTCAGGGAGGGGAACTTGATATGGATAGCGGTCATACCGGTCTCGAATGCAGGCGAACGGGCGGATTATAAGCGTGGGTGAGACGCGATTTCGCCGCTGTCGTGCCGGTCTTCGGGCAAATGACCGCTTGAGTGAGCGGCTTACTGGCGTGAAGTGGTCTTGTCCGACGAGGCCACCGTGCCGCTGCCGCAGTTGATGTACGAAGACGACTTCAACCAGCGCTGGTCTGGATAATAGGAGAACAACAGCTGTCCATCCTTCATCGAGTCGATCAGGCGGTGTGCGATGGCGGGCCTGACCGCCGGGCAGCCGAGGCTCCTGCCGATCCGGCCGTTGGCGCGAGCCAGTACCGGGCTGACATAGGGCGCACCGTGAATGACGATTGCCCGGTCAAAGGCGTTATCGTTGAAGCCGGGCTCCAGCCCTTCCATGCGCAAGGAGTAGCCGTTCTGGCCGACGTAACTCTGCTGGGTACGATACAGGCCAAGGCTGGTGGCGAAGCTTTCATTCTGGTTGGAAAACTGGGTCGCCATGTTTTCGCCGCTGTTGCGGCCATGGGCGACCAGTTCGTGGAACAGCAGCTTGCGTTTCTTCAGATCGAACACCCACAGGCGTTGTTCGGTCGAAGGCAGGGAATAATCGATCACTGCCAGTCTCTGTGCCGGAGCTGCGCCTTGGGTGCGGGTACACTGTGTTGCGCGAACCGCCAGGGCAATGACCTTGGCATTGGCGTTTGGAGCAGCTTTGGCCAGCGCGATTTCGAGCGAATCGGCGTAGGCTGATGGGAGGAAAGCCGACGTCAGCAGCAGGGCTGTCAGGAAGCCAAAGCGATGTAGCGCCATAAATATGTCTCATCAGGAATATTTCGAGTCTAGCAGCGAGTTGGACGCTAGCCCTTTGATTACAGGCGATTAAGGATTATCCATGGGTCAATTAACAAGGTTATTCGTCATAAGCCGTGTATTTTTTATGGTCTTTCTGATCGGCGGCACTGCACTGGGGGAAACTTCGCCGATCGTGCCGGTATCTCCGGCATTGAGTGTGCTGGGTGCGGCGCCCGATGATGTCGTCGGCCAGGCAATCCAGGCTGAGCTCGAACCGCTGCAATCGGCATTTCCCCCGCTGCTGACCTCGCGCAAACACCAACGCCTGGATGTCGGCCGGGTGGTCATGGATTTTTACTCGCATCGCCATTTTCGCGCCGCCTGGACGAACGGGCGAGATGTCAGCCAATTGCTCCAGGGGCTGGAGGGCACACAGGCCGACGGCCTGATCCCTGAGGACTACAGGGCTGGCGAACTGGCCCAGGCGCAACTGGCGCTGCAGGCAACGGCGCCGACACCGGCGCAATGGGCGGCGTTCGATATCGCGGCCACCCGCACGTACATCACCGCGCTGCTGCAGCTGCGACGTGGCAAGGTTGATCCGGCACGCCTGGATTTTCATTGGAACTTCGAACCCGAGGGCATCGATCCCCGCGAGGACATGAATACCTTCTTCACCGCCCTGGATGATCACGACGTGGCGCGCGCGTTCGCCCAAGCGCCGCCCCAGGAGGCCGTTTATCGCAGGCTGCGCGAGAGCCTTGCGCAATTGCGCAGGGTTCGCGATGCGGGCGGTTGGCCGAAAGTCGCCGAAGGGCAGTCGCTCAAGCCCGGCATGGACAATGCCGCGGTCAGGCAATTGCGTGCACGCCTGGTGGCGGCCGGTTACCTGGACCCGCACAAGTCCAGGCGCACCGATTACGACGACAGTGTCATTGCCGCGGTGAAGAAGTATCAGCTCGAACAATACCTCGGCGCCGATGGAGTGGCGGGGGCGGCGACCCTGGCGGCGCTGAATGTGCCGGTCGAAGCGCGTATCGACCAGGTCCGGGTGAACATGGAGCGGGCGCGCTGGTTGCTCTATAAACTGCAAGGCACTTTTGTCATCGTCGATATCGCCGGCTACAAGGTCGCCTTGTACCGCGACGGTCAGCCGGTCTGGCGTTCCCGGGTGCAGGTGGGCAAACCGTTTCGCAGTACGCCGGTGTTCCAGTCCGAAATCACCTATGTCACGTTCAACCCCACCTGGACCGTTCCGCCGACGATTCTCGTCAAGGACATGCTGCCCAAGATCCAGCAGAATCCGGGCTACCTTGCGGCCAACCGGATTCGCGCCCTGGACCGGGAAGGCAACGTACTCGATCCGTCGACCGTCGACTGGTCCAATGCGCGCGGCATCACCCTGCGCCAGGACGCCGGCCCGGAAAATTCGCTCGGGCAGGTGGTCATCCGGTTCCCCAACGACTATGCGATCTACCTCCACGACACCCCTCACCGCGAGCTGTTCGCCAAATCCATGCGTGCTACCAGTTCCGGCTGCATACGGGTGGAGAATCCATTGCAACTGGTTGAGCTGTTGTTCAACGATCCTGTGCGCTGGAACGCGGAGGGTATCCAGAAGCAATTGGCCAATGGCAAGACCGAAAACATCAAGCTTCCCGTCAAGGTGCCCGTGCTGCTGGCCTATTGGACGGTGGACCTGAATAACGACGGACGGGTGACCTTCAAGCCCGATGTTTATGGTTACGATTCACCGGTGCTGCGACTCCTGAACCAGCCTTCCAGGTTGCCCACCCTGGACTTGCAACGTGCCGAGTCGTCACTGGTCATAACCGGCAAGAACGCCTTGTAGTCATGTCGCTTTATCGAGAAACCGGGCCGGGAACGACGGCTTGAAAACTATGGACACGAAAAAGGGTCACAGTTGATCAATCAACAGGGATAGGGACATTGACGATGGATGTTGCCGACAAAAAATCGACACTCATCACGGGCGAACTTCGGGTCCACGACCTGGATGAGTGCCGCAACATTCAAAAAGGGCCAGTGTTCATCGTGGCGTCGGGCGCATCGGCCAAAGACTTCCCGTTGCACAAGTATGCCGGCATTCCAATGATCACCATGAACGGGGCCATTTCGAAGTTCACTGGGACGGGGATCACGCCCTATTTTTATGTCTGTACGGACCAGGGCTTTTCCGAACAGCAACCGGAGCTGTTCAGCGAGGCCATGCGCATCAGCGCGCGGGTTGCGTTGTGGGAAAAACATGTCTGGCACACCTCGGTAAAGCCGCGGGGCAAACTGTACTTGCTGAGCCGGGCGCCGAGGTTGTTATGGAGTGATTTTTTCAGGACCGACAAAGACCTTGTCAGGGTCCGCAAGCTGGGCAGTAACCGCAACAAGACCCTGGGATTCAGCAAGAACCTCAAGCGCGGTTTTTTTGACGCCCGCACCGTCGCCTACCTGGCCTTGCAGCTTGCCTACCACGTGGGATTTACCAAGGTGTTCCTGGTGGGCGTAGACCTGGACCCGGTGGCGGGACGCTTCTACGAAGTGCCGGGCCGGTTCGTTTCTCCCTGCGTGCTCGATGACCATTTTCATACCCGGATCCTGCCGTCGTTCGAGATTCTGTCGAAGCAGGTCGTGAATGAGGATTTTCAGGTGTACAACCTGTCCGACATCTCCAAGGTTCCACCACGACTGATCCCCCGGATGACCCTGGAAGAGCTCGACAGGTTGATCTGACGAATTTCGAATCACTCTCGAGGTGCGAAAGCGTTCGTGGCTATGCCAAAGTACCGGCCTTTGACTGACCCTCGTCGGTCAATGATATTGCCGGTCAAGCCACCACGCAGGAGCGTGCCGATGAAAAAACTTTATGCCGTGGTCGCGCTGATCGTGTTGACGTTCGCCAGCGTAGGCACGAGCAGCGCCAGGGATACGGGCAGCGGCAGAGCGCCATCGATGGCGGGTGTGTTCGATTACTACCTCTTGGCGCTGTCCTGGTCGCCCACTTACTGCCTGACCCATCGTGACGACGCGCAGTGTTCCGGCAAAGGCTACGGCTTTGTGCTTCATGGCCTCTGGCCGCAATACGCCGCGGGTGGTTGGCCGAAGTCCTGTGCGCCGAGGGTGAAACTCTCGCCAGAGGAGCGGGCGAAGGGCTTGACGCTGTTCCCGACCAACAAGCTGCTCGAGCATGAGTGGGCCAAACACGGCACCTGCAGTGGCCTCGGCGCCATCGGTTATCTGGAGGCCTCCGACAAGGCCCTGGGTACGGTCAGGATTCCCGAGCAACTGCAACCGTTGAGTGACACGCTTTATTTTTCAGCCCGGGACATTGAGCAGATGTTCCGCCAGAGCAATCCGGGCATGCCGGGGGATGGCGTCGTGGTGATCTGCAACGGGCCGCAGTTGTCGGAGGTTCGGGTCTGCATGGACAAAGACCTGTCCTTCGCGTCGTGTGGCAACGGCGTGAAGACTCAATGCCGTGCCGGCGATATTCGGGTTCCGCCTTTACGGTGATCGTGCTTCACGGCAGCTCCAGTCCTGCCTCGACCACCGACAGCAGATTGTTTTCGGTCAGCGCCACCGCATCCGGTCGCGCTTCGGCTCGTTCGATCACTTGCAGCCACCAATGTGTTGCGCCGTGTTCGTCCACGGTGCGCAGCAGGGCAAGTTCGTTACCGGCGCAGTGGATCTCGACCCGCCCCTCGCCATCCGCCGTGAAGCGCGCAACGGGATCGAACGTGATGCTGCGTTCATTGCCGTTGATAAGCAGCTGGTCGATGGCGTAGTCGAACGTATCACCCTGCGGGTGGCGCTCGAATACATGAGTGGGGTTGCGTCGCAGGACCAGGCCGGCCTCGACCAAGGGCCGCAGCCAGGTCTCGATCTGGTGATACAGCTCATAGACCTGGCCCGGCCAGCTGTCGATCGCCTGGTCAATGCTGGTGTGTTGGGTCTGTTTCAACTTTACGGCCAGCTCGTCTGCCTTGCTCATTGCATTTCCCTGTCGTGATGTAGGTTTCATCGTAGCTCCTAGACGGTGATGTGGTTGTTGTCCTGTGTCATGCCACTGACAATTTCCGGGCGGGCGCGGTAACCATGCCGCATCCGCTGTCCTTTTTTCGTTGGTAACACGTAGACTTGGCGCCCAAAACCAGGGGGCATGGGCTGTCGCGCGTGCCTTGTCCTTTCAGGGAGCGCTTTTTGCCAACACGCCTTGATGACCTGTACCACGCCCCAGGCGTCGCCTTGAAGCGCATACCGCTGCGCAAGGCTGCGGTGTTGTTTATCGGCACGGTGTGCCTGTGCCTGTGCGCCTTGCTTTATCTGCAACTGGAACAGTCCCGGCGCCATGACCTGAGCCAGGCCCAGGTCGCCTCGTCGAACCTGACGCGGGCCATGGCCCAGCAGGCCGAAGACACCTTCATGCAAGCCGATCTGGTGCTGACCAGTCTGGTGGACTGGATTCAGGCCGACGGATTCGGTCCGGCCCAGCGTCCACGCTTGCAGAAAACTTTCGCCCGGCGGGTGCAGGCGCTGGATCAATTGCACGGCATCCTGTTGTTCGACCAGAAGGGCCAGTGGGTGGTGACCTCGTTTGAAGCACTGCCTCGCGGCAACGGCGTGGCAGATCGCGAATACTTCAGGTTTCACCAGCAGAACATTTCGTCCGTGGCGCACATCGGCCCGGCCATCCGCAGCCGGGAGAATGGCGAATGGATCATTCCCATCTCCAGGCGCGTCAATGACCGCAATGGCCAGTTCCAAGGGGTGCTGCTGGCCGGGATCAAGATGTCGTACTTCGAGCAGTTCTTCAAAAGCTTCAGTATCGACGATAACGGCGCGATGTTCCTGGCCTTGACCGACGGCACCTTGCTGGCCCGTCGGCCCTATGTGCAGGCGCAGATCGGTACGTCATTGGCCAAGGGTGAAATCTTTCGCAACCTGCTGCCTCAGGCGACTTCCGGCAACGCGATGTTCGCCTCAGAGATGGACTCGATTGTCCGACTGCATGGCTATCGGCAACTGGAGGCGTACCCGCTGGTGGTCTCGGCGGCATCGTCCCGGGACTCGATCCTGGCGGACTGGTACGACACGGTGTTTCGCTCCAGCGCCATCGTCTTGCTGGTCATGCTGGGCATCGGGCTGATCGGCTGGGTGTTCATTCGTCAGGTGCGTGTCGGTGAGCAGGTCGAGGCGGACCTGCGCCAGGCTCAGCAAGCGCTGGAGCTGATTGCCACCCACGACAGCCTGACCGGCCTGGCCAATCGCCGGCTGTTCGAGCGCGCGCTCGATATCGAATTCGGACGTGGCGCCCGGCAACACAGCCCGCTGAGCCTGATCATGCTCGATATCGATTTCTTCAAGCGCTACAACGACACTTACGGACACGTGGTGGGCGATCACTGTCTGGCCGAAGTGGCGCGTGCGGTGAAAAGTTGCTGTCATCGCAAGGCCGATCTGGCGGTGCGCTACGGTGGCGAAGAATTTGCGGTGTTACTGCCTGACACCGATATCCATGGCGCCATGAACCTTGCCGAACAGATTCGCCGCGCCGTCATGGGCAAGAACATCAACCATACGGGCTCGCCTACCGGATGCGTGACCGTCAGTCTCGGTTGCTACTCGTTCGTGCCGACGGGGCGTGACAGCATGGAAGTGTTCATCCAGCGCGCGGATGCCGCGCTGTATCAGGCAAAGCATTCGGGCAGAAACCGTTCGGCGGTGTTGTCGATGGAGGGTGGGGTCGAGGCACTGATGCGATCGGACCGTTGATGGGGGCATTCGAGTGCCTGGTGGCCGATTGTCTGCCTGTCAGAACTTGTTCAATTGATCGTCTAGAGTTTCGATAGCTCTGCCGGCCCCGGCAGATCTCCCCATCGCACGGACGATCACCACTATGTCGATAACCCAAGTTTTGACCACCCTTGCCCTTACTGTTGTGTCCAGCGCAGTCTTTCCGTTGGTCAGCCAGGCGCAAACGAAAATCACCGCTGAACAAGCGCATGCCATTGGTGTGGATGCCTACGTTTATTTTTATCCGCTGTTGACCATGGACATCACTCGCAAGCAGTTCACCAACATCGAACCGGGCAAGGAGTTCGGCAAAGGCCCGATGAACATGTTCGTGAGCGTGCCTGAGTACCCGCCGGCGAATTTCAAGGGGGTGGTGCGCGCGAACTTTGACACCTTGTATTCCGTCGCCTGGCTCGACCTGACCAAGGAGCCGCTGGTCATTGCCGCGCCGGACACTGCCGGACGCTTCTATCTATTGCCGATGCTCGACATGTGGAGTGACGTATTCGCTTCGCCGGGCTGGCGCACCACGGGAACCGAAGCTGCGCAGTTCTTGGTGACGCCTCCTGGCTGGAGCGGCACTGTGCCTGCGGGGCTGAACCATCTGCCGGCGCCGACGCCCTTTGTCTGGGTGATCGGCCGAACCAAGACCGATGGCGCGGCGGACTATGCGGCGGTGCACAAGATCCAGGCCGGTTACACCGTGACGCCGTTGTCCCGGCTGGGCAAGGGCGCAGAGCCGGTCAGTGTCAAGATCGACCCGGCCGTGGACATGACTACCCCGCCGAAAATCCAGGTCGACACGATGTCGGCGGCCGACTACTTCGCCTACGCCGCTGAACTGCTCAAGGTGCATCCGGCCCACAGCACCGATCAGCCGCTGCTGGCACAGATGAAGCGCATCGGCATCGAGCCGGGCAAGTCGTTCAGCATGGATACGCTGGACCCTGAAATAAAAGCCGCCCTGGAGGCTGCGCCCAAGGACGCGCAAGCTCTGATGGCGTGGAAGGTGCCGACCCTTGCGCGCGTGGTCAACGGCTGGTCGATGAACACCGACACCATGGGGGTCTACGGCAACTACTACCTCAAGCGCGCAATCGTGGCGCAGGTGGGGCTCGGCGCCAATTTGCCTGAAGACGCGATCTATCCGTTGAATATCGGCGATGTAAACGGCAAGGCCCTCGATGGCGCGCACAAATATGTGCTGCATTTCGCCAAGGATGAGGTGCCTCCGGTGAACGCCTTCTGGTCGATTACGCTATACGATCCCGAGGGTTTTCAGGTGGGCAACGGCCTCAACCGGTTCGCGGTGAGCAGCTGGATGCCGTTCAAGACCAACGCCGACGGTTCGCTGGATATCTACTTCCAGAACGAAAGCCCGGGCAAGGAACTGGAGGCCAATTGGCTACCAGCACCCAAGGGACCGTTCAACCTGACGATGCGCCTGTATGGTCCGAAGGCCGAAGCCTTGAACGGCAAATGGAATCCTCCGGCAGTCAGGCAGCAGATGTAGGCGAAGGGTTTACAGGCACTTGGCAGCGCGGGCAGCCGACGATCGATCGTCATCGGCTGCCCCTGACATGGTTAGCTGCCCGTCCCGCCGCCAGACCCGCCGGTTCCTCCGCCAGCCGAGCCGGTGCCCCCTCCAGCGCCCGAACCGCTGCTGCCCCCCGCACTGCCACTTGAAGAGCCGGTTGCGCCGCCGTCACCGGCGTTGCCGCCCGAAGGCGAACTCGGCGTGTTGTCCGGCGGCATGACCGGACCGCTGGTTGCACCGGATTTGGTGCCGGTTGCATCAGCGTCATCGCCGGACGCCGCAAAGGAGGCCATGGGGGCCGCACACAGCAATCCAGCGAGAAACAGCGAAGTGATTTTGGTGTTCATCATGGTCAGTCTCCAAAAGATGAGGCGTTACCTGAAATTGGTGTGAAGGGCCGGGCGGTTGGTGCCGGCCGGATGACGAGTGGCATGGGCCAAGGTGGACCGAACACCTTGCAGGTCGCGCGGTCACACCCAAGAGACCCAACCAGCGGGAAGGTGGTCATGAAAAAGCTGCGAATCGCGACGTTCAACGTCAACGGCATGCGCGCCCGCCTGCCGAATCTGTTGGCCTGGCTTGAGCGCGAGAAGCCGGACATCGCCTGTCTACAGGAACTCAAGTCGGTCGACAGCGCGTTTCCCGCCGCCCAGCTTGAGGCCATCGGCTATGGGGCGGTCTGGCAGGGGCAGGCGTCGTGGAACGGGGTGGCGATTCTGGCCCGGGATGCGCAACCGCTGGAAAGCCGACGCGGCCTGCCGGGTGACGAGGATGACAATCACAGTCGATATCTGGAGGCTGCCGTACACGGGGTGCTGGTGGGTTGCCTGTACTTGCCCAACGGCAATCCGCAACCGGGGCCCAAGTTCGATTACAAACTGGCCTGGTTCGAGCGCCTGATACGTTACGCCCAGACACTGCAGGCCAGTGAGCATCCGGTGGTGTTGGCGGGTGACTACAATGTGGTTCCCACCGACCTCGATATCTACAACCCGCGTTCCTGGCTCAAGGATGCCTTGCTGCAGCCCGAGAGCCGCGAGTGTTACCAGCGTCTGCTGGATCAGGGGTGGACCGATGCCGTGCGTCATCTTTATCCGCACGAGCGGGTCTACACCTTCTGGGACTATTTTCGCCAGCACTGGCAAAAGAACTCCGGCCTGCGCATCGATCACCTGTTGCTCAACCCGGCCTTGAGTCCGTACCTGGAGCAGGCCGGCGTCGATGCCTGGGTGCGCAACGAGCCCCATGCCAGCGACCATGCGCCCACCTGGATACAATTGGGCTCGCGCAAGCGCCGGTGAAAGTCCAGGCCGACCGATTGGCTAAATCAATTGTCGGCCAACCCCCTTCATCCCTTATACATGACGTCCACTGGCGGAGCGTTCCGCAGCTTGCATGCCTAAGGATCGAGCGATGAGCGAGCCACGTCTGACAAACCCCGTGTCCTACCTGCAACGCCTGGGTTTCGACGCCCCTCCGGCACCGACTCTTGAAACCCTGCGTCTGCTTCAATTGCGCCATACCGGCGTGTTCGCGTTTGAAAACCTCACCACGCTGGCGGGCGAGCCGGTGCGCATCGACCTGGCGTCGATCGAGCAAAAGGTCTTGCAGGATGGACGCGGCGGTTACTGCTACGAACTCAACAATCTGTTTCTGGCCTTGCTTCAGGCGCTCGGCTTCAACGCGCGGGGCATCAGCGGGCGTGTCGTCATGGGCCAGCCGGAGGGCGCCTGGACCGCGCGTACGCACCGTTTGAGCCTGGTGACGCTCGATGGCGTGCGCTACATCACCGACGTCGGCTTCGGCGGCATGGTGCCCACCGCACCGCTGTTGCTCGACAGCCTCGAGGAACAATCGACTCCTCACGAACCGTATCGCATCGAACCGCACGCCGATGGCTACACCCTTCGCGCCAAGGTCGCGAACGAATGGCGCCCGATGTACATCTTCGACCTGCAGCGTCAGGAAGACATCGATTACGCCGTCGGCAATTGGTACGTCTCGACCCACCCCGAATCATCGTTCGTCAAACAACTGATGGTGGCCCGCACCGGGGAAGGGTGGCGACGTACGCTCAATAACGGCAGCTTTGCGATCCACCGCATGGGGCAGGACAGTGAGCGCCGGCAAGTGGCCGACCTGCAGGCGTTGATCGGCGTGCTGGAAAGCGAGTTCGACATTCGAGTGCCGACGCATGAGAGGCTGATGCGCACACTTGAGCGATTGATAGCACAGCAATAGGCGGTTAATCGTGCACACAAAAAAGGTGCAGATTGCATCAACGTGCCCCTTTCCCGTGCTTTGTCACGGCCGGGACTTGAGCGCCATCTGAAAAAAGGGAGTGATCACTGCCGAGGGTCGCCTTTAATCGAACAGACCGGCGGGCGCAGGAGAATGGGCCGCACGGGATTGTATCTCGGGTTTTTTGCGATGTGGAGCGCGGTGGCACACAGTCTGCATGAACGACCGTTCATAATTTGACTGGCAAGTTGTATACAACTCTATAGACATTTGTCCTGGATCTTGAATACAGTGTGCGCATAACAAAAACCAGGGAACCCCCTAACATGAAAACGCCCCATGTTTCACACCAACGGCCTGAAGATGAAAATCTCGGGATCGGCGCGAATATGGCTTACGGCCTGCAACATGTTCTGACCATGTACGGAGGCATCGTCGCGGTGCCGTTGATCATTGGTCAGGCGGCCGGGCTGTCGCCGGCGGACATCGGTTTGTTGATTGCTGCTTCATTGTTTGCGGGGGGGCTGGCCACGTTGCTGCAAACCCTGGGTCTACCGTTTTTCGGTTGTCAGTTGCCGCTGGTGCAGGGCGTGTCGTTTTCCGGCGTCGCGACCATGGTGGCGATCGTCAGCAGTGGGGGCGAGGGCGGGTTTCAGTCGATCCTGGGGGCGGTGATAGCCGCTTCCCTGATCGGATTGCTGATCACGCCGGTGTTCTCGCGAATTACCAAGTTCTTCCCGCCGCTGGTCACGGGCATCGTGATCACCACCATCGGTCTGACGCTGATGCCGGTGGCGGCACGCTGGGCCATGGGTGGCAACAGTCACGCCCCTGACTTTGGCAGCATGGCCAACATCGGCCTGGCGGCGGTGACTCTGGTGCTGGTGCTGTTGTTGAGCAAGGTCGGCAGTGCCACCATTTCCCGGTTGTCGATCCTGTTGGCGATGGTCATCGGTACCGTCATCGCGGTGTTCCTCGGCATGGCGGATTTCTCCTCCGTCAGCCAGGGGCCGATGTTCGGTTTCCCGACCCCCTTCCACTTTGGCATGCCGACCTTCCACTTCGCGGCGATCCTGTCGATGTGCATCGTGGTCATGGTGACCCTGGTGGAGACCTCGGCCGATATCCTGGCCGTGGGTGAAATCATCGACACCAAGGTCGATTCCAAGCGTTTGGGCAACGGGCTGCGCGCGGACATGCTGTCGAGCATGATCGCGCCTATCTTTGGCTCCTTCACCCAAAGCGCCTTCGCCCAGAACGTCGGGCTGGTGGCGGTGACCGGCATCAAGAGCCGTTATGTGGTGGCCACCGGCGGCCTGTTCCTGGTGATCCTCGGCCTGCTACCGTTCATGGGGCGTGTGATTGCCGCCGTGCCGACCTCCGTCCTCGGCGGGGCCGGTATCGTGCTTTTCGGCACCGTTGCGGCCAGCGGCATTCGCACGCTGTCCAAGGTCGACTACCGCAATAACGTCAACCTGATCATCGTCGCGACCTCCATCGGTTTCGGCATGATCCCGATCGCCGCGCCGAACTTCTACGATCACTTCCCAAGCTGGTTCGCCACGATCTTCCATTCGGGCATCAGCTCTTCGGCAATCATGGCCATCGTGCTCAACCTGACCTTCAACCACCTCACGGCCGGTAACTCCGACCAGCAGTCGGTGTTTGCGGCGGGCACCGAGCGGGTGTTGCGCTACCAGGACCTGGCGGCGTTGCGTGAAGGGGATTACTTCAGCGACGGCAAGTTGCACGACTGTGATGGCAAGGAGATTCCAGTGGTGGAATCGGCACATGGGGCAGTGGACCCGCGGCCGGTGTTGGCCAAGAGCAGTGAGCATGTCTGAGGCAAGGCGTCACTGAAAAGGGCCGATCTGTTGAATAGACAGGTCGGCTTTTTTCTTTTGAAATAAAAACAACGACCACAAAAAAGCCCCTGAACCTTTCGATTCAGGGGCTTCTCGATGTGGCTGTCTGGCTCCACGACCTGGACTCGAACCAGGGACCCAGTGATTAACAGTCACTTGCTCTACCAACTGAGCTATCGCGGAATGGCGCCTATGTTACTGATTCAAAAAGAGAAGTCAAGCGTCTGAGCGTAAAATGAGGGTTTCATGGTGATGGACGGTGGTTTATCGGTGATTGGCGGTTACCGGAATCGCTCGTGGGGGCTACCATGGCTGCCCGGAAGTGGTTTCACGCGCTGCCGGCCATTCGCCGATAAGGTACGTGCCATGACTTGCTTGACCGCCACACAACCTCGAAACAATGGGGTGTTCCCATGAGCATCGCGCAGATCAGCCTGCCCAAGGGTGTCGGCCCGCACGCCGAAAAACTGTTCGATGCGATCACCCAGGCCAGCAACGCCGATGAGCTGAACCGTGCAGGGGGCAAGGCCGAAGGGTTTGTCCTGGGTCTGGAAAGCACCAAGGCGATCAAGAGCCAGGTCGCTGAATCGCTGTATGTCGCCTATGACGACGCTGCCAGCCAGCGCGCGACCGAACTGGCCTAGCCGCCGAAGGTAATGGTGCCCAGCATCAGTTTGGCGTAGAGCGCCGTGGCACCCAGCTGCACCAGCCACAGGGCCAGGCCGCCGAGAAAGACGCCGGCAGCGACTTGCATCACCAGGTTGTTGCCGCGTTGTCGGCTCGGGGCACGGCGGATGAAGTCGTCCAGGTCATCCAGGTCATCGCGGTCGGCGCGTAGGTCATCGTTTTTCATATCGGCTCTCGGAAGAAATCTCGGGTGTACACAACCTTGCAGGAGCGAGCATGCTCGCGAAGAACCTGAGGGCACCGCGGGGCGTCAGGTTTCCCGAGTCATCGTCAACGACCATCGCGAGCATGCTCGCTCCTGCAATGGATGGGTGTGTGCAGTTTAGAGGGCTCGCTCTGGTTGCTGAAAATTATCTGCGTCTAACAAAAAACGGGAAGCCAGTGGCTTCCCGTTTTTCGCATCAGCAGACCAATCAGATCACCTGAACAATCGCATCGGTCACAACCTTGATGTTGCTCTGGTTCAGCGCAGCCACGCAGATACGGCCGGTGTCCAGGGCGTAGATGCCGAACTCGTTGCGCAGGCGATGCACTTGTTCAACGGACAGGCCGGAGTAGGAGAACATGCCGCGCTGACGACCGACGAAGCTGAAATCGCGCTGCGGCGCGTTTTTCGCCAGGGTGTCGACCATCTGCGTGCGCATGCCACGAATGCGCAGGCGCATTTCGGCAAGCTCCGCTTCCCACTGGGCGCGCAGTTCCGGACTGTTGAGCACGGCGGCGACGATGCTGGCACCGTGGGTCGGCGGGTTGGAGTAGTTGGTGCGGATCACGCGCTTGACTTGCGACAGTACGCGCGCGCTTTCTTCTTTCGATTCGCTGACGATCGACAGGGCGCCCACGCGCTCGCCGTACAGCGAGAACGATTTGGAGAACGAGCTGGAGACGAAGAACGTCAGGCCCGATTCGGCGAACAGGCGCACGGCAGCGGCGTCTTCGTCGATGCCATCGCCGAAACCCTGGTACGCCATGTCGAGGAATGGCACGTGGCCTTTGGCTTTCACCACTTCCAGGACGTTGTTCCAGTCCGCCGGGCTCAAGTCCACGCCGGTCGGATTGTGGCAGCAGGCGTGCAGCACGATGATCGAGCCGGACGGCAGGGCGTTCAGGTCTTCCAGCAGGCCCGCGCGGTTCACGTCGTGGGTGGCGGCGTCGTAGTAGCGATAGTTCTGCACCGGGAAACCAGCGGTTTCGAACAGCGCGCGGTGGTTTTCCCAGCTCGGGTCGCTGATCGCCACAACGGCGTTGGGCAGCAGTTGCTTGAGGAAGTCGGCACCGATTTTCAGTGCGCCGGTGCCGCCAACGGCCTGGGTGGTGATGACACGGCCAGCGGCGATCAGTGGCGAATCATTGCCGAACAGCAGTTTTTGCACGGCCTGGTCGTAGGCGGCGATGCCGTCGATGGGCAGGTAGCCACGGGAAGCGTGTTGAGCGACGCGAATGGTTTCGGCTTCGACAACGGCGCGCAGGAGTGGGATTTTCCCCTCCTCGTTGCAATAAACACCGACGCCCAGGTTGACCTTGTTGGTACGGGTATCGGCGTTGAATGCTTCGTTGAGGCCCAGGATTGGATCGCGTGGTGCCATTTCGACAGCGGAGAACAGGCTCATTTTTGCGGCGGCTCTGAATGGAGGATGGAGGGACGTGTCGCGCTCCAGCCGAATGCACTAGAGCGGTGCACAAACGGGGAGCTAGTATAGAGGCCATCTGCGATTGATGGCGACAGACGAATGGGTTTTTAAGGTAAGTTTTTCCGATTATTTTTCGACCGTTAGTCGATTGATCGCGTCTAAGACTTCAAGGGATGTAGGACGATTGCCTTGAAAGCGAGGGCAATTGACTCCACATTGAGCACAATCCAGTTTTTTCCTCGGGCGACATCGGTCGTTTGCGGGCTTTTTCGTTCCTGTCCGGTTTGACCGCGTACGGGAGAAACCAGAGGTATTTCATGTCTGAATTCCAGCTAGTCACCCGCTTCGAGCCTGCTGGCGACCAGCCGGAAGCCATCCGCCTGATGGTCGAGGGCATTGAAGCCGGGCTGGCGCACCAGACGCTGCTCGGTGTGACCGGCTCGGGCAAGACCTTCAGCATCGCCAACGTGATCGCGCAGGTACAGCGGCCGACCCTGGTGCTGGCGCCGAACAAGACCCTGGCCGCGCAGTTGTACGGCGAGTTCAAGGCATTTTTCCCGAACAATGCCGTCGAGTACTTCGTTTCCTACTACGACTACTACCAGCCTGAAGCCTACGTGCCGTCTTCGGACACGTTCATCGAGAAAGACGCCTCGATCAACGATCATATCGAGCAGATGCGGCTGTCCGCGACCAAGGCTTTGCTGGAGCGCAAGGACGCGATCATCGTTACAACGGTGTCGTGCATCTACGGTCTGGGCAGCCCGGAAACCTATCTGAAGATGGTTCTGCACGTCGACCGCGGCGACAAGCTCGACCAGCGTGAGCTACTGCGGCGCCTGGCTGACCTGCAATACACCCGCAACGACATGGAATTCGCCCGCGCAACCTTCCGTGTGCGCGGTGACGTGATTGATATCCACCCGGCGGAATCGGATTTCGAAGCGATCCGCATCGAACTCTTCGATGATGAAGTGGAGAGCCTGTCGGCATTCGACCCGCTGACCGGCGAAGTCATCCGCAAGCTGCCGCGCTTCACCTTCTACCCGAAAAGCCACTACGTGACGCCCCGGGAAACCTTGCTGGATGCCGTCGAAGGGATCAAGGTCGAGTTGCAGGAGCGCCTGGACTACCTGCGCGCCAACAACAAGCTGGTGGAGGCCCAGCGCCTGGAGCAGCGCACCCGGTTTGACCTGGAGATGATGCTGGAGCTGGGTTACTGCAACGGCATCGAGAACTACTCGCGCTACCTGTCCGGTCGCGAAGCCGGAGCGCCGCCGCCGACCCTGTACGATTACCTGCCGGCCGACGCCTTGCTGGTGATTGACGAATCCCACGTCAGCGTGCCGCAAGTCGGCGCGATGTACAAAGGCGACCGTTCGCGCAAAGAGACGCTGGTGGAATATGGCTTCCGCCTGCCGTCGGCGCTGGACAATCGGCCGATGCGATTCGACGAGTGGGAAAGCATCAGCCCGCAGACGATTTTCGTCTCGGCGACACCGGGCAACTACGAAGCCGAACACGCCGGGCGTGTCATTGACATGGTGGTACGGCCGACCGGGCTGGTGGACCCGCAAATCGAGATCCGCCCGGCACTGACCCAGGTGGACGACTTGCTGTCGGAGATCACCAAGCGCGTCGCTCTGGAGGAGCGGGTGCTGGTCACGACGCTGACCAAGCGCATGGCCGAGGACTTGACGGACTACCTGGCCGATCACGGCGTGCGTGTGCGCTATCTGCACTCGGATATCGACACCGTGGAGCGGGTGGAAATCATCCGTGACTTGCGCCTTGGCACCTTCGATGTGCTGGTGGGGATCAACCTGCTGCGCGAAGGCCTGGACATGCCGGAAGTGTCGCTGGTGGCGATCCTCGATGCCGACAAGGAAGGCTTCCTGCGTTCCGAGCGTTCGCTGATCCAGACCATCGGCCGGGCGGCGCGTAACCTCAATGGGAGGGCGATCCTGTATGCCGACCGGATCACCGGCTCCATGGAACGGGCGATCGGCGAAACCGAGCGTCGCCGCGACAAGCAGATCGCCTTCAACCTGGCCAACGGTATCACCCCCAAGGGCGTGTTCAAGGACGTTGCCGATATCATGGAAGGCGCCACCGTGCCGGGTTCGCGCAGCAAGAAGCGCAAGGGCATGGCCAAGGCCGCCGAGGAAAACGCCAGGTACGAAGCCGAACTGCGTTCACCGGGCGAAATCGCCAAGCGCATCAAGGCACTGGAAGAAAAAATGTACCAGCTGGCGCGTGACCTGGAATTCGAAGCGGCGGCGCAGATGCGCGACGAGATTGCCAAGTTGCGCGAGCGCTTGATTACAGTCTGATTTCTAGCGCCTGACAGGGCCTATTCGACTTGCCCGCGAAGGCGTCCGAAAGAGCGGCGCAGTTAATGTGCTTCCCCAGCCTTCAACCCCGCCGGCAACGTCCGGGTCAACAACACCGCCAGCATGCTGATCCCCAGCGCAATCCCGACAAAATGAAACGCATCGTTGTAGGCCATGATTGACGCCTGCTGGTGGGCGATCTCACTGAGTTTGCCCAAAGCCGCTGTTTCGTTGCCCAGCGTGTTGGTCAACGTGGCCAGGCGTTCGGCCACCTGTGGATTGCTTGGCACGATGGACTCGCGCAAATAATCAAAATAGGTCTTGGTTCGCGCATCCAGCAGGGTGGCGAGGAGGGCGATGCCGATGGCGCCGCCGAGGTTGCGCAGGATGTTGAACAGGCTCGATGCCGACCCGGCATCCTGGGGCAGGATGTACGCCGTGGCGATCAGCGAAATGGT
>Ga0068839_107266_pt1 | contig 21323 bp, 18 predicted proteins | sample Hof3ISUMetaT_12_FD_68485 | JGI IMG/M metagenome (GOLD analysis project Ga0068839, IMG submission 68485) | Enriched soil aggregate microbial communities from Iowa State university to study microbial drivers of carbon cycling -... | ecosystem: Environmental > Terrestrial > Soil > Agricultural land... | reverse complement strand
CAGCTATGGCCTGGGCAACAACGTCGAAAACCTGACCATGCTCGGCAGTGACAGCCTCAGCGCCGTCGGCAATGCCCTCAACAACACCCTGATCGGCAACGCCGGCAACAACGTGCTCGATGGTCTGGGCGGCGCCGACACCCTGAGCGGCGGCGCGGGCAACGACACTTACATCGTCGATAACGTCGGTGACGTGGTGATCGAAAACAACGCTTCGCCAAGCGAAGTCGACACCGTGCTCTCCTGGATCAATTACAGCCTGGGCGCTAACGTCGAGAACCTGACCCTGCTGGGTGGCGACAACCTCAACGCCGCTGGCAACGCCTTGAATAACGTGTTGATCGGCAATGCCGGCAACAACGTACTCAATGGTGGCCTCGGCACGGACGTCATGAACGGCGGAGCCGGCAACGACACTTACATCGTCGACAACGCTCTGGACGTGGTCATCGAAACCGGCACCAGCGCCAGCGAAATCGACACTGTGCAGAGCTCGGTAAGCTGGACGCTGGGCGCCAACCTGGAAAACCTGATTCTGGTCGGCAGCGCCAACCTGGCCGGTGTCGGCAACGCCCTCGGCAACACCCTGATCGGCAACGCCGGAGACAACGTGCTCGACGGCCTGGGCGGTGCGGACATCATGAATGGCGGTGCCGGCAACGACACTTACCTGGTAGACAATGTCGGTGACGTCGTGATCGAGACCGGTACTTCCGCCTCTGAAATCGACACTGTCATGTCGTGGATCAGCTACAGCCTGAGTGCCAACGTAGAAAACCTGCTGTTGCTGGGCGGGGGCAATTTCAGCGGCACCGGCAATACCCTCAAGAACAATCTGGTAGGGAATGCCGGCAATAACATCCTTGATGGCGGAGCTGGGGCCGACCTGCTGACCGGCGGAGCCGGTGCCGACACCTTCGTGTTCTCGGCAGTCAATGAGATGGGAACCGGTGCCAACCGTGACGTCATCACTGATTTCAGCAGCCTGCAGGGCGACAAGATCGATCTGAGCAAATTCGACGCCAACCTGTTAAGTGCCGGTTTCAACGGTTTCAGCTTCATCGGCGCGAATGACTTCACCGGCGCAGGCCAGTTGCGCTTTGTCGATCACGTGCTGTCAGGCAATGTCAGCGGCAACGCCGGTGCGGACTTTGAAATCCAACTGGTGGGTGTGAACAGTTTCAGCGCCAATGATCTGGTGGCCTAATCTGCGAACATGACCTGAAACAGGTCAGCCCGTAAAACAAAACGCCCCGACTGGTTCGGGGCGTTTTGTTGTGTGGAAACCTGTACCGATCAACTCAAGACCCCCAGCTCCTTGGCGCGTGCCACTGCCTGTGTACGTCGCTCGACTCCGAGTTTGCTGTTGATGTGGCTGGCATGGGTCTTCACGGTATGCAGGGAAATAAACAGTTGATCGCTGATTTCCTGGTTCGAGCAGCCTTGTGCAATCAACCGCAATACGGCCAATTCACGGGAACTGAGCTGCTCGGTCGCAACGGATCCCGCTTGCGATCGGACGCTCGCCTGCGGAAAGTGCTCCAGCAACTGCTGGCAAAACGCGGTCGCTGCGTTCAGTTGCAATTGCCCGCGCAACCACTCCGAATGCTCTTTGAGCAAGATCTCGAAAGGTTGCAGCACACCGCCAGCAGCCGCCTCCAGCGCCTGCCCCAAAGCCTTGCGAGCCTCGGACTCGCGCCCGCCCGCCAGTAAAAGCACAACCTTTTGCGTCAACGCCATCACGCTGAGCAGTTGTCGTCCGGTCTGCTGACCGTTTTCCAAAAGCACATTCAATCGGCCTTCGGCGAGCATCGGCTGCCCCTGAATGACATCCAGCAACGCCTGCTGCAATTCGACATGCAACGGCAACTGCGGATGAAACTCCGGTGGCGCCGCCGCGCGTTCACCGGTGTAAGTCTGCCCCAGTCGAGCCAGCCAGGCTTCAGCCAGATCGATGCGCCCCTGGGCCAGCCACAGTTCACATTTGACCAGGGTGATCATCGCCAGGTAGTAGATCGGCGGAACGTCCCAAATGTGCATCAGACGTTCGGCCTCGGCCAGCTCGGCGAAGGCCTTGGCGAAATCGCCGCTGCTGCCGTCGAGTCGTGCAATCACGCAGTGGCCGATCAACACACTGATGTCACGACAGGCCCGCGCTTCCGTCAGGCCTGCCTGCAATCGCGCCCTTGCCGCCTGCGGCTGCAACCGCATGGCCAGCAGAAACCCCTCATACAGCGTCAGGCGCGCACGCACGGCGTACAACCGCTGTGCGGACAAGCCGCGCAAGCGCTCCAGCCCCTGGTGCACTTCATCGAGCGCGCGCAGGATTTCGCCGCGCGCCTGCAGGACCCGGGCACGATCGTAATGCGCCAACGCCTCGAACAAGGGATTGCCGACCCGCTGCGCCAGTTCAAGCGACTCGCGGTTCAGGCCCCGTGCACGCCAGAGATCGCCGTCGGCAATCGCCAGATTGGATAAGGTTGAGAGGCACATAAGGCGCTGGCCGTAACGCTTGGCCGGCAGGCTTTCCAGTGCCTCGCTGCAATACTCGATGGTCTGCTCGCGATGACCCCGTCCACGGGCGATGATGCCTTTGAGCGCCAGCCATTGGGCGAGCATCGACTTCTGGGCGGTTGCCGATGGCGCCGGCAGAAACCGGCTCAGATGGCTGGCCAGTTCTTCGGCCGCGTCGAGCTGACAGGCCAGCCCCAACGCCCAACTGTACAACACGATCAGGCGCGGGGTGCTGATCAGCAGGCTGTCAGGCAAGTCCATTTTCCAGCGCAGCAGCATGCCGACATTCTGCTCGGCCAGCAGTTGTTCTTCGGACAGGTTCTGCACCAGATTGGCTGCGACATCCAGATGTCCTGCGCGCAGGGCCTGCTCCACCGCTTCATCCAGCAGGCCCTGGGCATTGAACCAGCGGCAGGCGCGCAAGTGCAGCGTGGCGGCCGGGACTATCGCCCGAGTGATCGGCCGACTGCGCAACAGATCGGAAAACAGATGATGGTAGCGATACCAGTGACCGTGCTCGTCCAGCGGCACCAGGAACACCTGATGCGCCAGCAGGAAACGCAGGATTTCGGCACTGTCGTGGGCTTCGCGCACAGCATCGCAAAGCTCGCTGCAAAAGCGCTCCTGTGGTGCGGTGTCATAAAGGAACGCTTGCACCTCGGCCGGCAGACAGTCGATGACTTCCTCCAGCAGGTATTCACGGATCAGCCCTTCCCCGCCGTTCAAAGCCTGCGGCAACGCCGATTCGGTACCTGCTTCAGAAATCGCCAGCAACCAGAATCGCAACCCCGCCACCCAGCCCTCACTGCGCTGGATCAGGCTTTCCAGCGCTTCACCGCGCAAAGAGCTGCTGTGGCGATCGAGTAACGTGAGGGCTTCGTCATGGGTCAGGCGCAGATCCTGCTCATGCAACTCCAGCAACTGCCGCGACAGACGCAAGCGCGCCAGATGCCAGTCCGGGCGCTGCCGACTGGTGACCATGACCAGCAGACCATCAGGCAAATGGTTGAGGAAAAATTGCAGGCAACGATCGAGCACCGGCCCTTGGGCGAGGTGGTAATCGTCGAGTACCAGCAGCAGCGGCGAAGTCGGTAGCAGGTGCAGAGCCAGCTCATCGAGCAAGCCGTCGAGCCATTCTTCGAAGGCGAACGGCTGGTGACGCTGGCGCATTTTCAACAAACCGAGTGCGCCGCTGCCGAGTTCGGGAAAGTAGTCCTGCAGGCCCTCGAGCAAGCGTTCGAGGAAGCGTCCCGGGTCACTGTCGCGGGCGCTCAGCCCCAGCCACAAACTTTGCCAGTGCGCCGGCAGACTCTGACAGAACTCCACGGCCAGCGAGCTTTTGCCAAACCCGGCCGGGGCGCTGACCAGCAACAGACGTCCACCGAGCCCGGCTTGCAGGCGCTCGCAAAGTCGTGGTCGCAATACGTACCCATCAGGCAGCGGAGGACGGAAAAAACGTCCGTCCAGTGCCGCGACGGCAACGCTTGCGGGACCCGGAAGTGGGGACAGATCAGTCATGGCCGGCTCTTGTTCGTATGGCTGTTGGCGGCGTAGCAGATGTCCGCAGACTAGCCTTAAACGGAGCGGTTATGAAGGTCGTTGCTACAAATGGCTACAAAAAGCCTACGGAAAAACTGCAAGCAAAAAAAACGCCCCGAACCTGTCGGGGCGTTTTCACGAGGATGCGGCCTCGATTTACAGGCGCTTAGCGAACACCATCCTGACGCAGGGCGGCCGGGGTGAAGTCGCTGGTGGTGGCAGTGAAGCCGAAGTCATACGCCGACTTCTCTTCGTTCTTCATGCCCAGCGCCAGATAGCGACCGGATTGCAGATCGTAGAGGGTTTCCAGGGTGTACCAAGGCACCTGCACGTTGTAGTAGTTCTGGGAGTGGGCTTCCGCCACGCGCCACAGTTGGTTGCGACCATCGTAGTGATCGATCACCGCCGCTTGCCAGGTGTCCTCGTCGATGAAAAAGTCACGCTTGGCGTAGATGTGGCGCTGACCTTCCTTCAGCGTCGCGGTCACATGCCAGACGCGACGCAGTTCATAACGCGCCAGATCCTGGTTGATGTGCCCGGCCTTGATGATGTCGGCGTACTTGAGTTTCGGATCGTCGAGCTTGTAGCTGTCGGAGGCGATGTACATCTCCTGCTTGCCGACCAGTTTCCAGTCGTAGCGGTCCGGCGCACCGTTGAACATGTCCAGGTTGTCGGAGGTACGCAGGCCGTCTGCCGCGGTACCCGGGCCGTCATAGGACACTTGTGGCGCACGGCGTACGCGGCGCTGACCGGCGTTGTAGACCCACGCCGAACGCGGCTCCTTCACCTGGTCGAGGGTCTCGTGCACCAGCAGCACGCCACCGGCCAGACGTGCCGGCGCGGTCACTTTCTGCTTGAAGTAGAACAGGATGTTGCCCGGGTTCGCCGGATCGTAGTCCTTCATCTTGTCGCGGAACACGAACTGATCCTGGAAGTACACCAGACTGAAAGAGCCGTTCGGTTGCGGCGTGGCCTGGGTCACCAGACGGGTCACGCTGCCGCCGCGATAGCGGGTGATGTGGTTCCAGATGACTTCCACACCGGTTTTCGGGATCGGGAATGGCACGGCGGTATCGAAGTTTTCCAGGCCGTTGCCGCCCGACACCAGGGTTGTGGTGGTGGCGTTCTTTTTGATGGCTGCGAACACCGCATCCGGCACGGTGGCACCACGATGGGACGGATAGACCGGCATCTTGAAGGTGTCAGGATAGCGCTGGAACATCGCGTACTGGCCCGGCGCGAGCTTGGCTTTGTACTGATCGACGTTCTGCTTGGTGATGGTGAACAGCGGTTTCTCACTGGCGTACGGATCGGACAGGAAACCTTTGCTGTCGACGGTGCCGGCATTCTTCGGCATCGGTTTCCAGGCCGGGATCGAGCCGTCGGCGTTGCCGGCCATTTCGGCGCCCATCGGGGTCAAGCTCTTGCCCAGCTTGTCCGCTTCGGCGGCAGGCACCGCCGCCATGACGCCGGTCGCCAGCAGCGACAGGCCCAGAACACCGGCGTGGAACAGACTCTTTGTTATTTTCATAAATTCGTTCGTCCTGAAATGCAGTGCTTAGAAGTTCACGCCGAGGCTGAGCGCCACAAAATCGCGGTCATCCACGGTGGTGTACTTGCCGTCGAAGAAGTTGGTGTACGCCAGGCTCGCGGTGTAGGTGTTCTGGTACTCGGCGTCGACGCCCAGGCTGACGGCCTTGCGACCTTCCTCGAAGTTGCCGCCAGGGCCCGGCGAGTAGCCGCTGACGTCGTGGGACCAGGCCACGTTCGGCTTGAGGTTCACGCCGGCGAAGACATCGTTGTATTCCCAGATTGCACGGCCGCGGTAGCCCCAGGACATCGACGTGGTGAAACCGTCGTTGTCGCAATTGCGGCTGCGGTTGTTCTGCGGCGAACCTGGTCCGGCGCCGTTGATGGTGCCGTTGTTGAGGATGTTGACGCAGGTGTTGGTGGTACCGGTGGCTGGCAGCTCGCCCGGGCCATAGACCGGATCGCGGCCATAGCGCTTGTCGGATCGGCTTTCGAGGCCGCCCACATAAGTCATGCCCACTTCACCCACGAGGGTCAGGCGGCTGGCGCCCATGACCTGATCGAAGAAGTGCGTGAAGGTGGTTTGCAGTTGAGTGATTTCCTTGCGCTCGTAGCCATGCAGATCCTGACCCGGCACGCCATTGAGCAGCGATGCGTTGGCGTAAGGGCCACCCAGTGGACGCACACCGGCGAACAGGATGTCGGTGGAGTTCAGTTGCACCGGTGCATTCGGGCGATAGCTGATCTCACCGCTCCACGCCGTACCGGTAGGCAAGGTGGTGGAGAAGCTCAGACCGTAGAGGCGGATGTCTTCAGGGTATTCGACGAAGTACTTCGAATTGCCGGCAACCAACAGAGGCCCGAGCGCCTGAAACGGACCTGGCAATGCAGCTACGCCGTTGTAGACCGATTGCGGCGCGCCGGTGGCACTGAAGATCGGCGCACGACTGTGGTAATTCATGAAGTAGGCACCGAATTCGGTGTCCAGCGGTTCGAACATGTACTTGAGGGACGCGCCCCACTGGCCGCTGTCCCGCGCATCGCGATCGGCGCCGCGCGGCACCAGCACACCTTCTTCATTGACGTTGACGCCGTTGGCCGCCAATGGCCCCAGGGCAATGGCCGGGATCTGCGAGCGCTTGTTCAGTACGCGCAGGTTGTCGGTGCAACCGTCGGCAATGATGTCCGGTTGGGAGAAGAACGTGCCGCAGTTGTCGACGACGGTCTGGTCCCACTCCAGCTGATAGAAGGCTTCGGCCGACAGGTTGTCGGTCAGGCTCTGGGACACGTAGAACATGTTGACCGGGATCAGGCCTTCCTTGATCTCGGCGCCCGGACGACGGAACGCGGAAACGTCGATCGGGTTGATCGAGTTGATGCCGCCGCCGATGAAGGTACTTTCACCCCAGCTCACCACCTGTTTGCCCAGACGCACGGAGCCTGGCTGATCGGCGATCGCGTAGTTGTGGTAGACGAAGGCGTCGAGGATCTGACCGCCGGCGGACTTGGCGCCTTCCTTGCGGTTGCTGTCGCTGATGTCCTTGAACTCGCGGCTCTCGTCCTTCAGTTCGAAGTCGTACCAGTACTTGCCACGGACGAACACGCCGGTGTCGCCGTATTTCAGTTCGAGGTCATGAATGCCCTTGAAGATCTTCGAGAAGGTTTCGCCGCTCTTGAAGTTGGCATGGCCGTCGTCGGAAGTCTGGGACAGACCGTGACCGCCGTTGTTGACGCCGATGAGGTTCTTGTTCGGGCTCTGGGTGGACCAGCTGGCACCGATCGACAGGGAGGAGTCGAACTGGCCTTCGATTTCACCGACGTTGAAACTGACGCCGAATGCGGGCCCGGCGAGCGAAGAAGCAAGACTGACGGCCAGAGGCAGCTTTGCCCGGCGCCAGAACTGGTTTACTGAGGTCATCGACGCTACTCCATGTGCATTATTGTTATGGCAGTGAGTACTTTTAAAAACGCCTGAAGGACCGGGTGCCAGCGGCTTCCCGAAATCGCTTCAATGTTGCATCGCCCCGTTTGTGCGTGTGCCCCGTTCTTAAAAATCCTTGAGCGGACTATAGCCAGCAGGTGGTACTGCTTGATCCCTCTAAAGTGTGATTTGCAGCTGCCGGCCACTCTGGAACAGTCCTTTCGCCAGTCCGACACATGTCGGCACGGCAAGGATGGCTGAAAATTCGAATTTCACAAGCCAAGCGCTTGCTTGGTGGGTCTGGCGCGCCGTTTTCGGCGCGCCAGCGGACGCTCAAAGCGTCGAGAGGAAGGTGCTGTTGTTGGCCTGCCATTCAGTGATGTCGAGGCGGATGCGCTTCTTGTCGAGCTTGCCGACACTGGTCTTGGGAATTTCAGTAACAAGGGCGATCTGGCTTGGTATCGCCCACTTGCTCAAGTGCCCCAGTTCAACGAATGGCTTGAGGTGTTCCTTGAGCTCGCGTGCCCCGATGGCATGCCCTTCGCGGACCACCAGCAAGGCAAACGGACGCTCGCCCCACTGCGGATCGGCGATGCCCACCACTGCTACTTCACGTACCGCGAAGTGACGACTGATCAGGTCTTCGAGGTCCAGCGAGGAGATCCATTCGCCGCCGGTCTTGATCACGTCCTTGATCCGGTCGCGGATGTCGATCACACCCATGGCGTCGAGCGTCGCCACGTCGCCGGTGTGCAGCCAGCCGCCGGCCCACAGCTCGGCGCCCTTCTGCGGTTCGTTGAAATAGCCTTCGGTCAGCCACGGTGCGCGCAGCACCAGTTCGCCCTGGGTCTCGCCGTCGGCCGGGAGGAAATTGCCTTCGGTATCGACGATCGCCGCTTCGACCAATGGCCCCGGCACGCCGGCCTTGATCCGATAGGTGGTGCGCTCGTCTTCGGTGCCCGCCATCAACTCATCGTTCAGATGCGCGCATGAAACCAGAGGCCCGGTTTCCGACATGCCGTAAGCAGCCGTCAGCTGAATGCCTTTGCTCTTGGCCGTTTCATACAGCGTGCGGTTCAGCGCACTGCCGCCGATGACGATTTTCCAGCCGCCGAAATCGATGCCCTGCGCGCCCTTGGCATTGAGCACCATCTGCAGGATGGTCGGCACACAGTGGGAGAACGTGACCTTTTCCTTGCGCCACAACTCGACCAGGAATTCCGGGTCGTAACGCCCCGGATAAACCTGCTTGAGCCCGAGCATGGTCGCCACATACGGCAGGCCCCACGCATGCACGTGGAACATCGGGGTGATCGGCATGTACACGTCGTTGGTGCCCAGCAACCGCACGCTGTCGATGGCGCCCATGATGGTCGACACACCCATGGTGTGCAGCACCAGTTGCCGATGGGTGAAATACACGCCCTTCGGATTGCCGGTGGTGCCCGTGGTGTAGAACGTGGTGGCGACCGAGTTTTCGTCAAAATCCTGGAAGTCGTACTGCGGACTCGCGGCCGCCAGCAGTTGCTCGTACTCGCCGACCAGATTCGGCAGATCTGCGGCTTTATCCGGCAGATCGGTCAGCAGCAGGGTTTTCTCCACCGTGGTCAGGTGTGGCGCAATAGCCTGGTACAGCCCGACGAACTCGCTGTTGACCAGCACGAAGCGGTCCTCGGCGTGGTTCATGGTGTAGAGGATCTGTTCCGGCGACAGGCGCACGTTGATGGTGTGGATCACCGCGCCGATCATCGGAATCGCAAACATGCACTCCAGGTATCGATGGCTGTCCCAGTCCATCACCGCCACGGTGTCACCGGCCTTGACCCCGGCCGCCGTCAGTACGTTGGCCAGCCGCGCGACCCGCTCGATCAGGGTCGGGTAGCTGTAGCGCAGCTGGTCACGGTAGATGATCTCGCGGGTTTTCTCGTAACGGGCGCCCGACATCAGCAGCCGTTTGATCAGCAGTGGATACTGGTACGCCCCTTCGGCGGGCGGAATGACGCGAGTCTGCAACATAAGAATCCCTTTTCTGACTGCACGGTGTTGGCTTTGGAGTTTCGTACTCTAGAACCGTTATACGTCAGCCAAATCAGCCAAAGGAATGATTTGCAGAGCCGTACAAATGCTAGCTTTGCGCCAGCATTTGCCGAAACAGGTGACAGCGCAGAAGGATCAATGCATCTCGGTGAACGCGAGTTTCACGCCGATGGCGATCAGCACCGCGCCCATGGTGCGGTCGAACCAGTGGCCCATGCGGGCGAAACCGGCGCGCACGCGCTGCTGGCTGAACAACATGGCCACCAGGCAGAACCAGGTGGCGGTCGCAACGGCGAGATAAATGCCGTAACCGGCCTGGACTGTCAGCGGGGTGTGCGGGTTGATCACCACGGTGAACAGCGACAGGAAGAACAGCGTGGCTTTCGGGTTCAGGCCGTTGGTCACGAAACCCGAAGTGAACGCGCCACGGGCGGTGCGCTCGCCGGCCTCTTTGTGCAGATCATCGCTCACGGTTTTCGCCGGTTGCGCGCGCAGGGCCTTGAAGCCGATGTACAGCAGGTACGCGGCGGCTGCCCATTTCAAGGCGTTGAACAGCACGATCGATTGAGAAACGATCAGGCCGATCCCCAGCAGCGAATAACCCACGTGCAGGAAAATCGCCGTGCCCACGCCCAACGCGGTCCAGGTCCCGGCGCGTCGACCATGGGTCACGCTTTCGCGCACCACCACGGCGAAATCAGGACCGGGGCTGGCAACGGCCAACAGGTGGATCAGGGCAACGGTCAAGAATTCGGTCCAGTACATGGGGGCTCCTTTGAAGTCATTACATTCCTGTGGGAGCGAGCCTGCTCGCGAAAAGGGAGTGTCAGCCGCCTCATTATTGCCTGACACGACGCCTCGCGAGCAGGCTCGCTCCCACAGGTGTTTCATCTGGTAGGCTCGGCAGATTACGCCTTCCCTTCAAAGCACGACAGGTACAGTTGATGACGAACGCCCACCGCGCCGTATTCCTCGATCACCCTTCGCTGGATCTTGGCGATCTCGATCTGAGCCCTTTGCGTGACTGCTTCAGCGATCTGCAACTGTTCGCCCAGACGTTGCCTGCGCAGGTAGCCGAGCGCCTGCAAGGTGCAACCGTGGCGATCAGCAACAAAGTGCTGATCGATGCTGCCGCCATGGCCGCCAACCCACAACTGAAACTGATCCTGATCACCGCGACCGGCACCAACAACGTCGATCTGGCCGCCGCCCGCGCCCACGGCATCACCGTGTGCAACTGCCAGGGCTACGGCACCCCATCGGTGGCGCAGCACACGATCATGCTCCTGCTCAACCTCGCCACGCGCCTGGCCGATTATCAAAAAGCCGTCGGCGAAGGCCGCTGGCAGCAGGCGAAACAGTTCTGCCTGCTGGATTACCCGATCGTCGAGCTGGAAGGCAAAACCCTCGGCCTGCTTGGACACGGCGAACTCGGCGGCGCGGTCGCGCGTCTGGCCGAAGCCTTCGGCATGCGTGTGTTGCTGGGGCAGATTCCGGGGCGACCGACCCGTCCGGATCGTCTGCCGCTTGAGCAATTGCTGCCACAGATCGACGCTCTCACCCTGCACTGCCCGCTCAATGAGCACACCCGGCACTTCATCGGCGCCCGCGAACTCGCTTCGATGAAACCCGGCGCTTTCGTGGTCAACACCGCCCGTGGTGGACTGATCGACGAACAGGCCCTGGCCGATGCCCTGCGCAGCGGTCATCTGGGCGGCGCGGCCACCGATGTGCTGAGCGTCGAGCCGCCGAGCCAAGGCAATCCGCTGCTGGCAGCCGACATCCCGCGCCTGATCGTTACCCCGCACAACGCCTGGGGCAGCCGCGAAGCGCGGCAGCGAATCGTCGGCCAACTGGTGGAAAACACCCAGGCGTTCTACAGCGGTAAGGCGCTGCGGGTCGTCAGTTGATAAACTGCGGCACTTTTTTTCACAGGAGCAGTTATGGATCCGCGCAGTGAAGTACTGCTTCGTCAGGCCGAGTTATTCCAGGGTTCAGTGTTGCTGGCCGGTTTGCCTGCCGATGATCTTTTGGGGCGCCTGCCCGAGGCGTTTGGCTGGTGCTGGCACGCCGGCGACCAGGCTGCACTCGATGCGCGCTTCGAAGGGCGCAGCCATTTTGGCGTGAACGTGCCGGAGCGCTCGTTCGACACGGCGGTGGTGTTCCTGCCCAAGGCCAAGGACCTGACCGATTACATCCTCAATGCCGTGGCTTCACGCCTGGCCGGGCGCGAGGTGTATCTGGTCGGGGAAAAACGCAGCGGTATCGAAGGCGCCTCCAAACAGCTCAACCCGTTCGGCAAGCCGCGCAAGCTCGACAGCGCGCGCCATTGCCAATTGTGGCAAGTGACGGTGGCCAACGCTCCCGAAGCCAAACCGCTGGAAAGCCTGGCGCAGACCTACGAACTGCCGCTGGCCGAAGGTCCGTTGAAAGTCATCAGCCTGCCGGGCGTATTCAGCCACGGCCGACTGGATCGCGGCAGCGCCCTGCTGCTGGAACATCTGGACAAACTGCCGAGCGGCCATCTGCTGGACTTCGGTTGCGGCGCCGGCGTGCTGGGTGCGGCGGTCAAGCGTCGTTACCCGCACAATCAGGTCACCTTGCTCGACGTTGATGCCTTCGCTGCCGCCAGCAGCCGGTTGACCCTGGCGGCCAACGGTCTGGAAGCCGAAGTGCTGACCGGTGACGGGATCGATGCCGCACCGATGGGCTTGAACGCGATCTTGAGCAACCCGCCGTTCCATGTCGGTGTGCATACCGACTATTTCGCTACCGAAAACTTGCTACGAAAAGCGGCCAAACATCTAAAAAACGGCGGCGAACTTCGTTTGGTTGCCAACAGTTTCCTGAAATATCAACCGCTGATCGAAGAGCATCTCGGGGTGTGTGCGATCAAGGCCGAAGGCAATGGATTCCGGATTTACCGGGCCAAGCGCGGCTGAAAATTTGTTCTTGCTCTATCGGATTCGCGAAGGCAGAATCCGCTCCGTCCTAGGGGAGTAGTCTCCCACGAGCGCCAAGCTCGTCCGGCATACGTCAACATACTTGATCCTCAGATCATGGCGTATGCGACTCAAGCGTCCGCAGCAGACGGATCGCAGGGTTTGACAAGACCTATGACACGCACACCTTACCCGGGGCGGGAAGGCTGTACGTGTCATAGCCGTGTCGACCCGCCCCTTAGGAAATCCTGATGCTGGACTCGTTACTCGTTCCCACCGCAATCGTTGCCTTGGCCGAAATCGGCGACAAGACGCAACTGCTCGCGCTGATTCTCGCCGCTCGCTTCCGCAAACCCTGGCCGATCATCGCCGGTATCGTGGCTGCGACCCTGGCCAACCACGCGGCAGCGGGTGCGGTCGGCGCCTGGTTCGGCAGCTTCTTCTCCGATTCGGTCCTGCACTGGATTCTTGCCGCGAGCTTCGCCGCCACCGCCCTCTGGACGTTGGTGCCGGACAAGATGGATGACGATGAAGCCAGCACCGCCCGCAAGTTCGGGCCATTCCTGACCACGCTGATTGCGTTCTTTCTTGCGGAAATCGGCGACAAGACCCAGATCGCTACCGTGATGCTGGCGGCGCAATACCCGGAGCTGTGGCTGGTGATTATTGGCACCACGGCGGGCATGCTGATCGCGAACGTGCCGGTGGTACTGGCGGGTAATTTTGCGGCAGAGAAACTGCCACTGACCCTGATCCGTCGACTGGCCGCCTCGGCGTTCCTGATCCTGGCGATCGTCGCGGTGTACAAGGCGATGCAGAGCAGCGGCTGGGTTTGATCCGGCAGATCGCTCCCGCACCGAGTGCGGGAGCGATCATGGCTTCAGGACTTGGGCGCTTTCTCGTAAAGCGGCATGACCTTCGGAATCGCCGCCTGCAACGCAGCCGTGCGGCTGCTGGAAGACGGGTGAGTGCTCATGAACTCCGGCGGCGCGCCTTCAGAGGCCTTGCTCATCTTGTCCCACAAAGTGATGGCGGCGTTCGGGTTGTACCCGGCACGCGCGGCGAGTTCCAGACCGATCAGGTCGGCCTCGTTTTCGTTGGCGCGGCTGTTGGGCAGCGTCATGCCGTAGTTGGCCACGGTGTCGGCCAGCGCCAGGCTGTCCTGACCCAGGCCGAGCAACGCACCGGCGCCCTGCTTGGCCATTTCGATGCCATAGGCCTTGGACATCGCTTCCCGACCGTGCTCGCGCAAGGCGTGGGCGATTTCATGGCCCATGACTGCGGCGATTTCATCGTCGGTGAGTTTCAGGCTGTCGATCAGCCCGGTGTAGAAAATGATCTTGCCGCCAGGCCCGCAGTTGGCGTTGAGCTCGTCGCTCTTGATCAGATTCACTTCCCATTTCCACTGCGCCGCATCCGGACGGAAGTTCGGTGCCTGAGCGATCAAGCGGTTGGCAATCGCCTGAACACGCTTGGCATCGTTGCTGGTCTTGTCCAGCACGCCTTTGCTGGACGCTTCGCCCACGGTCTTCTGATAGGACTGGGCATACATCTGGTCGACCTCTTGCGAGGACAGCATGCTGAACATGTACTGCTTGCGTTCCACGCCCACGGCACCGCCGCTGGTGGTGTTGACCGACTGACAACCGGCCAGCAACAGCGCTGCGCCCAGTGCACTTACAACCAATGTCTTGTTCATTCAAAAGCTCCCTGAAAACCTGTCGCGTATCCTAGGCGGGTAATTGTATCGGCGCCAGATACAACGGACGTGATGCACCTGTTTTCATAACACGCCCGCCAGCCCTGCAGGAAAAGATTCACATCCGCCGCCAATCCCTCTGTTACAGCGTCGCGCACTGATCCATTTGCGACATCCGCCCTCAATTGATCCCTCTTCACCTCATGGCGCAATAGTGGCTGCCGATACAGGAGCGCAGACGTCCTCTCGCGTGCGGAGCTCCCATGAAGTTCAAGTCGATCCAGTTTTCCGTGGCCGCCCTGGCCGGCGCCATCGTACTCAGCGTGGTCGCCGCGCTGGTGCTGTATGCGCTGTTCTCCGGTGCCCGCACCCAGGAAATGGTCCAGCAACGGACCCAGGCCCAGTTCGAACAAGTCATCGAACAGCGCCTGACGTCGCTGGCGCAGACTCAGGTCAGCCAGATCCAGCGCGAACTGGAAGCGCCGCTGTTGATAGCCGGCGGACTGGTGCGGGTCAACGCCCTGCTCGGCACACCGGGCACCGACGGCCAGCCACGCCTGACCGTCAGCCGTGAGCAACTGATCAGCCTGATCAAGGAAAACGTCGAGAAGAATCCGAAGATTCTCGGCACTTACATCGGCTGGGAAAAAAACGCACTGGATCATAATGACGCGGCCTACGTCGGCACTCAGGTTGTCGGCATCGACCCTGGCAACGGCCGCTTCCTGCCGTGGTGGTTTCGCAATGACGACGGCACCCTGGGCCTGGACAAACTGGTGGACGTCGACGACCAGAAAGTCCTGTCCACCGGCGTGCGCGCCAGCGAGTACTACCTGTGCTCGAAAGAAACCAGGAAATCCTGCGTGATCGATCCGGCCCCGTACAAGGTCGGCGACAAGATCGTCATGCTCGCCTCCTTTATCGAACCGATCATGCTCAACGGCGCCTTCCAGGGCATCGTCGGCGCCGACCTGTCGGTGAACTTCATCCAGGAAATGCTCCTGAGCGCCAACCAGAAACTGTACAGCGGCGCCGGGCAAATGGCCCTGATCGGCGGCAACGGCCGGATCGTCGCCTACACCAAGGACCCGAGCAAATTCGGCGAGAAGGTCAGCGACATCCTCGACGCCCAGCAGATTGCCAACATGGCCAATCTCAAGCGCGGCGAAGTGACGTACACCGTCAATAAAGAGCAAGGCCGGATCGAGTTGTACCTGCCGTTCGGCATCGGCCAGACCGACGCACGCTGGACGCTGATGCTGCAACTGCCGCTCGACGCGGTGATGGCCGACCTGCAAAAGCTCCAAGGCGACCTCGACGCCCAGCGCAAATCCGACACCTTCGGCATGGCCATGGTCGGCCTGATCATCGCCGGCCTTGGCTTGCTGGTGATCTGGCTGGTGGGCCACGGCATCGCCCGTCCGCTCAAACAGATGGTGACCATGCTCGATGACATCGCCCAGGGCGAAGGCGATCTGACCCGTCGCCTGACCAGTGATCGCAACGACGAACTCGGTTCAATCGCCAAAGGCTTCAATACCTTCCTCGCCAAATTGCAGGGGATGATCACGCAGGTGGTGTCGTCGGTACAGAGCGTCAGCGATTCCTCGGAGCACACGGCGGACATCGCGATCCGCACCAATATCGGCATTCAAAAGCAGATGGCCGAGATTGATCAGGTCGCCACCGCCGTGCAGGAAATGACTGCCACCGCGCAAGACGTGGCGCGTAACGCGACCCAGGCAGCACAAGCGGCCAGCCACGCCGATCAGGCCGCCAGCCAGGGCATGCAGATCGTGCGCGACACCTCCAACTCGATTGGCGTACTGGCCGTGGAAATCGGCAAAGCTGTGGACGTAGTACAGACGCTGGCCAAGGACAGCGAGAACATCAACGCGATCCTTATTGCCATTCGCGGGATCGCCGAGCAGACCAACCTGCTGGCCCTCAACGCGGCGATTGAAGCGGCTCGTGCGGGTGAACAAGGACGCGGTTTTGCGGTAGTGGCCGATGAGGTGCGCAACCTGGCGCAGAAGACCCAGAAGGCCACCGAAGAAATCCAGAGCATGATCCAGCAACTGCAACAGGGCACACGCGATGTGGTGCGGGTCATGGAGGACAGCCAGAACCGCACCGACGAAAGTGTGCAGCACGCGGCGAAGGCAGCCGAAGCACTGGAAACGATTACTCAGGCGGTTTCGGTGATCAACGACATGAACACCCAGATCGCCAGCGCTGCCGAAGAACAGAGCGCGGTGGCCGACGATATCAACCGCAATGTGATCAATATCGGTCAGGTGGCGAACGAAGTGGCGGGTGGTGCGGATGAGTCGAGTTCGGCGAGTGCCGATCTGACCAAACTGGCGGAGCAGCAGCGGCGGTTGATCAACCAGTTCAAGGTTTAAGAGCCACCCCCTCACCCCAGCCCTCTCCCGGAGGGAGAGGGAGCCGACCGAGCAGTCTTGAGCTATCCGTCGACCTGAAAAACCGAGTCGATTATGGATTCAAAGCAAATCGTGCAGGTCAGTACATTACTGAAGCATCCCCCAATCGGTCCCCTCTCCCTCTGGGAGAGGGCTAGGGTGAGGGGCTCTTGATCTGCTGCTAGGCCGGAGTCAGGCACTCCGGCCCGTTGAGCTTCGGATCATTGACCAGGTTCGCCAGCACCCGCTCGCGCAAGGCGGCGGGCTCGCTGGCGAGCAAACCTTGCAGGACATGCAGCGGCGTTTCGGGATCAAGCCACGCCGCCTGCCCCGCCTCATCGAGAATCAGCGGCCGGCGCTGACTGGCCGCCGGCTGGGTGATCACCGCCGTGCTCAGCCACACCTGTTCCTGCACCGGATACGCCTCCCAGATCGCCGCAAAAAACAACGAAGCCCCTTCTCCCGGTGTCAGCCAGTACGGCCGCTTGCGCACGTTGCCGCGCCATTCGTAAAACCCGTTGGCCGGCAGCAGACAACGACGCAAGCGCAGGGCTTCACGGAACATCGGCTGTTCGGCGACAGTTTCGGCCCGAGCGTGGGCCGGGGTGCGCGACAGGTCGGTCAGCCACGGCGGTGTCAGCCCCCAACGGGCACGGGCCAGCGTGCGCTGGCCGTCGGGTTCGGCGCGCAGCATCAACACCGAATCGTTGGGGGAAATGTTCCACTGCGCCTGCTGATCGGCAGGAAAACCTGGCAGGGACGCGAAATCGCGGTTCCAGCGAAACAGGGCATAACGTCCACACATGGGGCAGCACGACTCACAAATAAAACGAACGCCAGCCTAACAGACCAGCGTACCGGGGAAGCTCTCCGGTTCATCGCCGGGCAGCGGCAGCGCGGCATTGTACGCGGTGATCAGCTCGCGGGCGTACTCGGCCTGATCGTTATCGACCGACAGTCCCAACAGGCCGAAGATCGGCAACTCACCGGTGCCCCCGAGCAAGTCCCGCCCCACCAGATGCGCCTCGATGCCTTCGCTGGCCAGCATGCCCTTGAGCATCTCGCCTTCCATCAGGTTTTCCGGCTCGTAGATTCGCTGCATGGCCGTGCCTCACTCGTTTTCGCTGAAGACTTCCAGAAACCAGTCCTCTCCATGGACCTGCAACACAAAGGTGATCGGCCGACAACACACCTGACAGTCTTCAATATAGGTCTGGTCGCCAGCGGAGAGATCCACGGTCGTCTCGACCTCTTCACCACAATACGGACATTCATATACTGCGCTTTCCAGCATCGCGGTCTCCCGGGTGACTTGTGCGTATAATCGCCGGTCTATTTGCAGGGCTATTTTTGTCTGGCTACTTTTTCAGACCGTGCCCCGTTGGTTTTCGATCAAAACCTTTACTTACCCTAGCCGTTTCCAACAAGAGAGCATGATGGGCGAATTCGATGCCATCCGACCTTACGACGACAGCGAAGTACCTGCGGTACTGGCGCGACTGCTCGGCGACAAGGCGTTTCTAGATATCCTCACCCACTTCCGCTTCCCGCGTTTTGCCGGTGCCTTCGGCTGGATGCTCAAACCACTTATAGCCCATCGGCTGCGTCGTGAGTTTGCCGACGTAACCTCCGTGGCCACGTTGCAGGACAAGGTCGAGTTCTACGTCGACCACACCATCGAGCGCGCCACCGACGGCGTGACCTACACCGGTGTCGAGCAATTCAAGTCCGGCAGCGCTTATCTGTTCATCGCCAACCACCGCGACATCGTGATGGACCCGGCCTTCGTCAACTACGCCGTGTACCACGCCGGCCTGCCGACCCCGCGCATCGCGATTGGCGACAACCTGCTGCAAAAGCCGTTCGTCAGCGACCTGATGCGCTTGAACAAGAGCTTCATCGTGCACCGCTCGATCACCGGGCGCCGCGAGAAAATGGCCGCCTATCAACTGCTGTCGGCGTACATCAACCACTCGATCCGCAACGATTGCGCCTCGATCTGGATCGCCCAGGCCGAGGGCCGGGCCAAGGACGGCGATGACCGTACCGAGTCGGCGATTCTCAAGATGTTCCACATGAGTCGCAAGGACGAGCCGTTCGGCGAAGTCATTCAGTCGCTGAACCTGACCCCGGTGTCGATCAGCTACGAATACGACCCGTGCGATCAGGCCAAGGCCCGCGAGCTTTACATCCGCGCCACCACCGGCACCTACAGCAAGGCGCCGGGCGAGGATGACGTCAGCATCGCCAAGGGCATCACCGGCTACAAGGGCCGGGTGCACGTGAACTTCGCCGCGCCGATCACCGAGCTGTACGAGGACACCAAGCAATTGGCGGTCGAGATGGACAAGCAGATTCTCGGCGGCTACCGGTTGTTCCCGGTGCATTACCTGGCATACGCGCAGTGGGCTGACGCCGATCCGCAGTTGAACGTACCGAAGGCTGCCGAAGTGTTCGGTGCCGAGGAACTGGCCAAGGCCCAGGAAGAATGGCAGAACCGTCTGGACGCCTGCCCCGAGGAGCATCGTCCGTATCTGGTGCTGCAATATGCGACGCCGGTGCGCAATCAGTACCGGGTCAAGGCTGGCCTGCCGCTGTAAGCGGTTTTGGCCGGATACAAGAACGGCGCCTTCGGGCGCCGTTCTTCGTTCAAAAGCGGGTACTGATCCACGACACCAGCAGCGCCAGGCCCAGGCAGGCAAAACCGAAGCGATAGAAGAAGCGGTTCATGCGCAGGGTCGCCCAATCGAGCACCGGTTCCTGATCCGGCTGACTCTGACGCTGGGCCGCGATACTGGCCATGGCCCGTTGTTCACGGCGGCGGGTCGCGTGCAGCAGCCAACTGCCGGGAAAGGCCAGCAGCAGGGCCAACAGGTTGATCAGTTTGGCGGGATGGGCGGTAAACAGCGTCATCAAGTGCAGCGACATCACAGACCTCAATCTAAACCGGTATGGCGAGCGCCAGACCGACGACCGCGGCGCGGATTCTACCGGAACCCTCCCCGACTGCCCTACCCTTTGCGACAAATAGCCCCTCAATCGACCGATGGCTGTCCTGTGTCACGGCATCGTCATTTGTTTCAGTCACCCTGCGCGCCTCGAAACCGACACGGAACGCGACATGCTTCACGCTGAAAACCAGGATCGCCTGTACCTCATCTCTCCGTCCGACGAGCAGCAAGCCCTCGTCGGCAGCCTGGCCTTCAATGTTCAGGACCGTCACTGGCTGGTGTATTGCGCCCTCGGCGGGCACCAGCATGCAGACTTGCCCGAGACCGATCTGCTGACCGGCGTCAGCGTCCTCGACTTCTATTCACAAGCCGCCTGAACGAAAAAGCCCGGAGCCATCACTGGCCCCGGGCTTTTTTCGCAGCAACCGAATACTTACTCGGCGAGGACCTGACCCACGGTCGGATCCTTGAACAGACGGGTCAGTGCATCGCTCAGCACATCGCTGACCAGTTTGGTGTTGGTTTCCTGGTTCGGCGCCATGCCGAAACGCTGATCCAGCGAGGCACCGTAACGGCCGCTGTAGCGACGGTTGGCGTTCTGCACGTCGGAGCGGAAGGTGGCGCCGATGGTGGCTTCGGTCACGTACATGCCTTCTTTGGGCGACTGGTACTTCAGCTCGGCCAAAGTCACGGTCAACTGCGGTGCATTGGGCGCGTTGTTGGTCGGGGTGAACCCGAGCAGACGCACGGCGGCTTCAGCCTGGGCCTGCAGCTTCGGCAGGATCTGCTCGCGCTGCACGGTGATGGCGCTGGTTTCCGGGTACAGGCCGCCACGGGTGCCGAGGGTTGGCGACGGACGACCGTCGACCACGCGAACCACGACAGGCTGGCCATGGCCGACCGGTGCCAGCTGAGTGGTCAGCTTCGGTTCCGGGCTCAGTTGTTGCGGGCTGTGGGCGCAGCCAACCAGGGTCAAACTGGTCACAGTGATCAAACCGAACAACAGGCGTTGCAACATGCTCTTCTCTCCAGAATCAGGCACAGACAGGCCGGCAGTATAGCGGTGGGCCACTGTGGGTCACCAGCACTGAAATCTCTGACAAAACCCGCTGCCAGCGGTTCCTGTCACACATTCGTCACCCCCCATACACGTGCGCGTCACGGCCCTTTGCCAATCTTCCTCACAGATCCCTAAAAGGAGCACTGCCATGCGCTATCTGATCTCGTTGTTCGCCCCACGCCCACTGCACCGCAGCTTCGCCCTGCTCGACCGCAACGGCCATTGCCAGGCCTTCAAGCAATGCAGCCTGCAACCGATGGGTGATGGCTGGGTGGAAATCGAGGAAATCCGTCTCAACTGGCTGCATCAGCCACTGCCCGCCAGCGCCCGGGTCGAACAGCAGCGCCCACGCGCACGGGCTCAGGCGATGTTGAGCATCTGACCGGATGCCTAATAAAAGTCATTAAACTCGACCAACTCCGCGCATTTCTTCGATACAATCTCCCCCCGATTATAAGGACGTCTCCTGATCGGGCCCCGCAACAGCGTCAATGCGCTTGCATTGGCATCCAAATCGCCCACAGAGAGCCGCCCACACAGATCGAGTGAAGCTGGCGTGCTTGCTGTTTCCCTGGCAAATCCCGCTTTTCGCGAATCTGCAGAGCTGTCATGACGCTCGGCCACTGAGTTGTTTGCCCCTCCGGGCACGGTGCCAGCCCCGGACAGCCCTTTTTGAGGTTCACGTCTTCAAAAGAGCGTGAAAAAAA